>OGCN01000121.1_pt1 | contig 130289 bp, 117 predicted proteins | sample 1570181 | NCBI WGS metagenome assembly OGCN01 (sample SAMEA4370584, study PRJEB24528) | human gut metagenome | reverse complement strand
ATCCGCAAAAATTAAAAGAAAAATTATTTGCAAAACAGCAACTAAAACCTGCACTACCGCCTGATAGATATTTACAACATACTGCTTTTGGTCAGCAATTAAAAGGCTGTGTTTATACGTCCACAAGTAACTGACTACAGTATTAAGCAAAAATACTAAATAAAAGTAATGCACCTGCGACACGCCTTGCCCATCTTTAATAAAACTATCTAAAAACGGAAATAACAATAGTCCTAAAACTAAAATAATTCCGCTGACAGCAATATAGACCTTTTTAAACAAACGCATAATACTTTTAACTATTACTCTATCATTATATGCTAGAGGCTTGTATAAACTATATACTATTGCAGACCCCATACCAAGTTCCGCCAGCGAAAGCATCATTAAAATATTTGAAAATAAACTATGTATACCAAGATATTCAATTGATAATTCATTAATAAAAACAATACGTACTAAAAATTTAATCAAATTAATTATTATGTAATTTATAAAAGAATACTTAATATTATAATTTATTATTCTCGAATTCATATCTTTCTTATTGTAAAATACTTTTTGATATATTTTTTGCGTTTTTCTAAGTTTTTTATAAATGTTTACATTTAAAATCATTAAAATTAATGCTATCTTAATTTTAATATTTATATTATTAGCAAAAAGCATACACATGAAATGTTTTTTTATCTGCTTTTGAAAAAAAGATTTATACTTAATATTAGAATCATTTGAAAATATAATTATATCCATCCATTTAAAATAACATAATATTTTTTCTTGCTTAGCTAATTTAACAAAGTTTAAATAGTTTTTTTGTATAATTTCAATATTATGCTTAATTGCTTTCATGTCATCTATATATTTTTTGGGAGAAAATCTTTTAGTAGTACTATTATCATTCTGTCTATAATGGTAAAATAATTTATTAGTTATAATTATTTTGTTTGCAGCATTTAATAAATCAAAAACTATAAAATTATCTTCGTAATATTGATTTATCGGAAATATTATATTGTCAAACAATTCTTTTTTATATAACTTATTCCAAACAGCGCCATCATAAATTTTATGAAGCAAAAAGTTTTTAATTAGATCTTTTTTATTATTTTCATCAAAGAAAATAATAGTATTATTTTCTTTGCGCGGAACTATAGTTCTGTCTTTGTATTCAAAAACTAAATTGCAAGATATTATATCAGCGTTATATTTTTCAATATTCTCTATCAAAAAACGATACATATCCTGTTCGACCCAATCATCACTATCCAAAAAACCAATATATTTACCATTAGACACCTTTATACCTATATTTCTCGCAATACTTTGCCCCTCATTTTTCTTATGAATAACCCGTATTCTTTTATCAATTTTACTATAATAATCGCAAATAGTTCCACTATTATCAGTGCTACCATCATCAACTAATATAATTTCCAAATTAGTATATGTCTGATTAATTATACTATCTAAACATTGTTTCAGATACTTTTCGACATTATAAACGGGTATTACAATACTAATTAATTCATGCATCACTATTTCCTCAATAAAATTTTTATTTTTTTCAAAATAGGTAAAATTACTTTTAAACAGTTCCAAATAAAAGGTATTTTAATTTCATTAGAATACCTTTCATTTTACTTATTTTTTATATCTAAAGCATTAAAATACTGATACCATATTACAAATTTTGCCAAAAATTTTATATCTGAACGTCTTGCTAAATTATCTATATTCCATTTATATTTCAGTAAAAAACCATCTATATTTTTAACTTTATAATCTTGATAGTTTTTCGTTATTCCTGTATCTTGATATTCTTTAATTTCCAATATCTCATTAAAAGCCAATAAATCATCCTTTAATCCTATTTGATCAAATATATAAGATTCCGGTACAAATTTTGCAGTTATCAATTCAGGGAACTTATATTCTTTTAATATTTTTGTTTTTATGCATTCGCAGCAATCTTTATAACGACTTCCGTGAATGGTTAAACCTTTTCCAAAATGAAAATCTATATAAGATGTTATCCAATTTTCTTTTGGGAATTTCTCTCCTATTAAAATAGCATTATCATCTTTTATTTCTGCGCAGCGGCAAATTATTCCACAAAATTTTTCATTACTATCTATAGCTATAGTTTTATCAAAAAATACTGCAAACAATTATCTGTAAAAATATCATCAGAATCTAAAATAATAAAATATTTACTACCTGCTGATTCAATACCAATATTAAGCGCTGTATGTTTACCACCATTAGATTTATATATATAACGTAAATTTAATGGTGTATTTTTTATATATTCAGAAATGAAATTTTTAGTATTATCTATGCTGCCATCATCAACAACTATCACTTCAAAATCTTTATAACTTTGTCTTTCTAAACTTTGAAGTGTTAATTTTAACTTTTCTTTTCTATTGTAAGTCGGTATACATACTGTAAAATACACTTTATGCTTCTCCATTTTCTTTTAGTTCTTTTATTTCTTTTTGTACTGTATTTTCAATAAAATAGAGTTTATTTTTTTCAGCAGTTCTACATTGTTTCAATAATTTTTCACAGTTAATTTGTTCATCATTATTTATAAACTGAACGTTAGTAAAAGTATCAAAAACTTCATGACATACAGGCAAATCTGTTGTCACCAACGGTATTCCAAAAGTAGCCATCTCACAAGCCATTACTCCTTGTGCATCTGTCCGTGTAGGCATCAAAGCACACTTAGATTTATTTAATAAATCTATCATTTCATCATGTCTCAGATTTTTATTAATCCATTCAACATTATTAGATTTTTTGTTATATTTAAAAAACTCGCCTCTGCCTATTATTAAAAATTTATAATTTGGGTTCTCCTCTGCAATTCTATTAACTACATCTATACAATATTTAGAACCATCTAAATTCGATCTTATTATTATAAAATCATAAACTTTATTTTTATCAGGATTATAGCTTTCTTTCTCAAAGACTCGTCCTACACTGTTATACGTTATCGTATATCTATCAAATAATTCATTTCTATCAATCTTTACCCATTTTTCAAACTGTTCTAACATCCATTTGCTTACAAATATAAATTTCGATTTTTTTAAATTTGCAAGAAAATAGCAATGCCAAACTTGGAGTTTGAAAATATCATATACATCCCTTAAATATTTAAGAACTAAATTATGAGAAACATAGCTATACGGATTTGGATAAACCTTGGAACATCTTAAAACTTCATGTCCATGAAAAAAGAAAATATATTTATAAAAGTTTTTCCATAGCGAAGTAAAAATAATAAATGCTGTCTTAAATTTGGTGCATGACTAACTAAAAGATTATATTTATTTTTTCTTTTTTATATGTTTTTAAAGTGATTACTCTTATTCCATCAATTTCATAGTTTGTTCTTGCAGAAAAATTGAGTACTGTAACAGAAATTCCAAACTTTAAATATTCAACATTTCTTGTATGTATATATTGCAAACTAACTTTTCCATTATTATCAGGATAATCAGTTGCAAGAACTAAAATTTTATTCATATTACCGTTCAATCCCTAAAAAACAAATCCTTGGTATAAACTTTATCTTCTACATCCAGCAATTTTTTCGCCATTCTGTTAGCTACTATTATGTCGCTGCTGTTTTTAAATTCTTCAAAATCCCTTATTACTTTTGAAGCAAAGAAGCTATTTTCTTTCAACGCCGGTTCATATACTATTACTTCTATTCCTTTGGCTTTTAAACGCTTCATTATGCCTTGTATAGAAGAATGCCTAAAGTTATCGCTGTCATGCTTCATCGTAAGGCGGTATATGCCTACTACTTTAGGCTGTTTTGACATTATTTCATCTGCTATAAAATCTTTTCTTGTCCTGTTAGCTTCTACTATTGCCGTTATTATGTTATTCGGCACATCGGCATAGTTTGCCAAAAGCTGTTTGGTATCTTTTGGCAAGCAATAGCCTCCATAGCCAAAGGATGGATTATTGTAAAAATCTCCTATCCTTGGGTCCAAGCAAACTCCTTTTATTATTTGCTCTGTATTTAAGCCCTTTATATCAGCATAGGTATCAAGCTCATTAAAAAAAGCTACACGCATTGCAAGGTAGGTATTTGCAAAAAGCTTTATGGCTTCTGCTTCCGTTGTATGCACATACAAAGTTGCAATATCTTCTTTTATTGCACCTTCTTTAAGCATTTCTACAAAGAGTTCAGCTTTTTCTTTTAATTTCTTAGTACAATTTTTAGGCAAACCTACTATAATACGTGAAGGATAAAGATTATCATATAATGCTTTGCCTTCTCGCAAAAATTCCGGTGTAAATAAAATATTAGGTAATTCCGGATATTTTTTACTTATCGCTTCTGTGTAACCAACAGGTACGGTAGATTTTATTATTACTACCGCAGCTTTGTTAACCTTGGCTATAATATCCAGTACCGCTTCTATTGATGATGTATCAAAATAGTTTTTGTCAGGGTCATAGTTTGTAGGTGTGGATATAACAATATAATCAGCTTGACTATATGCTTGTTTTGCATTAGTAGTAGCCTTTAAATATAGTCCTTTTTCACTAAGGTATTCTTCTATTTCTTTATCTGCAATAGGAGATATTTTATTTTTAATTAAGTCTACTTTTTCCTGTACTATATCTACTGCTATAACTTCATTATGCTGAGCTAAAAGCACAGCATTGCTTAATCCTACATATCCTGTTCCTGCTATTGCTATTTTCATAAATCTTCCTCTTTTACAAATAATGTTTTTTTACTGCATGCAGTGCATACCATGCAAAACAATACACACTTTTTATAAGGCTTAGTTTTTCATATTCACGGTACAATTTCCAATGCCGTTTTATTGCTTTAAACCTGTTATGGCTAATTGACCCTTCTACCCTGCGATACTCTGCAAGATTTTCTTGTAAGCCATAAGCTTTAAAGCCGCGTTTCATTAACAACCACCAAGTTAAATGGTCCTGTCCTGCCCTAACTAACGGCATTTGGAAATTCCCTGTTTGCTTTCTATCTACAATTACTGTTAAACAGCCTATAATTGTATTTTTTAGGCTTTGTTCATAAGTTAATGACTTTGGTACTTTTATTATTCTTAGTTTTTCATCAGGATTCAATTTTAAATATTGATACTCTGTAAACGTAAACGCATAAACATTCTTCTGTATGAACTCTATTTGTTTCTGCAGTTTTTCTTTTTTCCAAAGGTCATCGCTGTCTAAAAAGGCGATATACCTGCCTTTGGCATTTTGGATTGCTGTATTGCGTGCAGCTGCGGCACCGCTGTTTTGTTTTAGGTTTATCAGCTTTATGCGCTTATCTTTTTTTGCATAGCTTTGTACAATTTCTACCGTGTTATCTTTGCTGCAATCGTTTACTATCAGCATTTCCCAGTTTGTATAGGTTTGGGCAAGTACGCTTTCTATTGTTTCTGCTATGTAAGCTGCTGCGTTATATGCCGGGGTTATTATTGATACTAAACCATCTTCATATTGCTGACGTAGTTCGTCTGTATTTATTTGCTGCTCTTTGTTTTTAACTTCAGCCAATTACTTTACCCCTTCGGTGCTTTCTTTGGTGATAAGCACTTTTAATGTTTGCAGCATTATAATCAAGTCTGTTTTAATGCTTACTTCCTGTATATAGATAAGGTCATAAATAAGTTTATCGTAAGCAGTTGTATTGTACTTGCCTGCTATCTGCGCAAGGCCTGTTATACCGGGCTTTACGTTATGGCGGTAGGCGTATTCCGGCTTTTCTTTTATGAATTGCTCTACAAAGAACGGCCGCTCCGGCCTTGGGCCCACAATGCTCATTTCGCCTTTAAGCACGTTAAACAGCTGCGGCAGCTCGTCGATACGTGTTGCGCGTATAAAACGCCCCACCTTTGTTATGCGGCTGTCGCCTTCTTTGGCAAGTACCGGCCCGCTTTGGGCTTCGGCATCCTGCTTCATACTGCGGAATTTATAAACCTTAAAGGTTTTACCGTATTGCCCTACTCGTTCCTGGCTGTATATTACCGGTCCTCTGCTGTCTGCCTTTATGGCTATGGCTGTTAATGCCATTAGCGGCAAAAGTATTATTATTGCCGGTATGCTCACTGCTATATCAAGCATTCGTTTAAGTATTTTTTGTTCTACTGTTAAAAGCAGGCGTGTAATGCGCTGCATCGGTATATCATCCGCTATGATAAGGCTGGTGTTTTTGCATGCCATTTCGTACATTGTTGGTACAATAAACATCTGTTTTTTTTGCACTCCTGCCATAGCAGATAATTTGTTCTTTTGCATTTATATCAAGTTCTGCGCCTATAAAAATAAAGTCATATTTATCTGCACATCTCTGCCAGTTTGGATTGCTGTTAATATCAGTAACAACTTCTTTAATGGCTTTATGCATGCCGTAAATTTTGCCAATTTTTTCTTGCAGCCTTACAGCTTCATTTTTTCCGCAAAATAAAATACCGCTAAAAGCCGGAAGGTTTTTAATTTCCCACTGATGGCAGATATAGTTCCATATAAAGAGCAGTATTAGTGAAAATGCGCCGCTGTATAACAGCACTACGCGGAAATAATCAAAGCTGCGGAAGAAGAAGGTTACTGCCATTGCAATAACGTAAATGTTTATTACTGCAACAATAATATTTAGAAATATATCAGCAATGCGCTTGCGCACAAGGCTGAACAGCCCGTATACGTTAAACATTACGAGCATAATGATAATAAGTATGGGCAGAAATTGCATATGAAATGCAATTTTATCTGATTGTTTTATTCCTAATTCCAGAAGCATTGCTGCTGTTGTTGCCAAATATAAGCAAGCGGCGTCACCGCAGATGAGAATTATTTTTCGGATTAACGGGTAGTAGTTCAAATAGATTCTTCCTTAATTTTATTTAAAACTTATCTATAACTTTATTTTACAATCAATTATTATGTACTATATCACTTTTAAAATAAAATTTCTACTATTGCCATTTAACTTAACTCCGTTTTTACGCAAAAAAAGACTGCCTGCAAGCGCGTTTGCACTTACAAGCAGTCTTTTAAAACCGGTAATTTAAATTTTAGTATTATTTAATTTTTAAGGATACAGTTTATTTCCCGCCGGTGCTGCCGAAGCCGCCGCTGCGGGTTGCGTCGGCGCTGTCGCCGTCAGCCGTAAGGTATTTGTAAAAAATGCCCTGGGCCACGCGCTCGCCCTTTGCCAGGGTAACATCGCTGTCCGTCGTGTTATACAGCCCCAGCATAATGTGCCCTTCGTTATCCTCGTTGTTGTAATAATCGGCGTCGATAATGCCCACGTTGTTTACCAGCGCCAAGCCTTTTTTAACCGCCATGCTGCTGCGGATATGCACGCCTAAGAACTCGTCGTCCTGCATGTAGGCTTTTACGCCGGTTGCCACCATTTGCAGCGTATGCGCCTTAATGGTAACGTCCTGCGGCAGGCAGATATCGTAACCGGCTGCCATTTTTGTTTTGCGTTCCGGCATGGGGAACTTAACTTCTTTAAAGGAAGTAATTTTTTCAAAACCACGTAATTTCATATTGCACCTCATTATAAAAAATCCCGCCGAAAATAATTCAGCGGGATTTAGTTTTTACTTAAATTATTTGCTTAAGCCGCCTGCCAGCACTGCTTTGCGGGACAGGTTAATGCGGCCCTTCTGGTCGATTTCCGTAACTTTTACAACGATTTCGTCGCCTACGGAAACAACATCTTCAACTTTATTTACGCGTTCGGTAGAAAGCTGGGAAATATGAACCAGGCCTTCTTTGCCAGGCAGAATTTCAACAAAAGCACCAAATGCCATCAGGCGGGTAACTTTGCCGGTGTAAACTTTACCAACTTCTGCTTCTGCGGTAATGCCGTTAATCATATCAATTGCTTTTGCAGCTTCTTCGCTGTTAACTGCGGCAATATATACGCGGCCGTCTTCTTCAATATCAATTTTGGCGCCGGTTTCTTCAACAATCTTTTTAATGGTTTTGCCGCCGGGGCCAATAATTTTGCTGATTTTTTCGGGGTCAACATGGATGGTGGTAATTTTCGGAGCGTATTTGGACAGTTCTTTGCGCGGTTCAGAGATGCAGTCAAGCATAATGCCCATGATGTGTTCGCGGCCGCGTTTAGCCTGTGCCAGAGCCTGTTTGAAAATTTCCTTGTTGATGCCGTCAATCTTAATATCCATCTGGATGGCAGTAATGCCGTTTTTAGTACCAGCAACCTTAAAGTCCATATCGCCAAGAGCATCTTCAAGGCCCTGAATATCGGTAAGGATGGTGAAATAATCGCCGTCTTTTACAAGGCCCATTGCTACGCCGGCAACCGGTGCTTTAATAGGCACGCCTGCGTCCATAAGGGAAAGGGTGCTTGCGCAAACGCTGCCCATGGAGGAAGAACCGTTGGATTCCAGAGTTTCGGAAACCAGGCGGATTGCATACGGGAATTCTTCTTCGGAAGGAATTACCGGCAAAAGTGCACGTTCTGCCAGTGCGCCATGGCCGATTTCGCGGCGGCCCGGGCTGCGCAGCGGTTTGGTTTCGCCAACACTGTACGGCGGGAAATTATAATGATGGATATAACGTTTGGTAAGTTCTACGCCAAGTCCGTCTAAAGTTTGTGCTTCGCTGAGCGGAGCCAGTGCCAGCACGTTCAGAATCTGGGTCTGGCCGCGGGTAAACAGCGCGCTGCCGTGCGGGCGGGCTAAGAGGCCTACTTCGCAGGTTACAGGGCGTACTTCGTCAAGTGCACGTCCGTCAGGGCGGATTTTATCCACGGAAATGGTGCGGCGTACAATCTTTTTAACGAGTTTTTGGGTAATATAAGCAACGTCTTTGGCATTGTCAGGATATTTTTCCATAAATGCGTCGGCGATTTCAGCTTTAATGCGGGCAACATTTTCTTCGCGTTCCAGCTTGTTGGCGTCCATCAGGGCTGCTTTCAGCTGTTCAGCACCGTAAGCTTCAATTTCTGCGGCAAGTTCGGCAGGAGGTTCGTAAACAGGCACTTCCATTTTGGGTTTGCCAACTTCTGCCATAATTTTTTCCTGCCATTCAACCAGCTTTTTAATTTCTTCGTGGCCGAACCAGATAGCGTCCAGCATTTCGTCTTCGCTGATTTCCTTGGCACCTGCTTCAACCATCAAAATAGCGTCTTTAGTGCCTGCAACGGCAAGGTTCAGGCGGCTTACTTTAGCCTGTTCAATGGTCGGGTTAATAATGTACTGGCCGTCAATCATGCCTACGCGCACACCGGCGATAGGGCCTTCAAACGGAATATCGGAAATGGAAAGCGCGCAGGAAGCGCCAATCATTGCCGGAATATCCGGTGCGTTGTCCGGGTCTACGGAAACGGCGGTTGCAACAATCTGCACGTCGTTATGGTAGCCTTCCGGGAACATCGGGCGGATCGGGCGGTCGATAAGGCGGCTGGTTAAAATAGCGGTTTCAGCCGGGCGTCCTTCACGTTTAATAAAGCCGCCGGGGATTTTACCCACAGCGTACATTTTTTCTTCAAAATCAACAGTCAAAGGGAAAAAGTCTACACCTTCACGCGGTGTTTTGGTACCGGTAGCAGCAACTACTACCGCAGTGTCGCCATAGCGCACCAATACTGCGCCGTTGGCCTGCTTGGCAATTTTGCCGATTTCCATCGTCAGCGTTCTGCCGCCAAGCTCAATGCTGTAACTATGCATTTTTTGTCCTCCTAATTTTCTCTCATTTTTGGTTTACCTGCCATATATTCTACAACATTTTTTATTTTCCTTCACTATTTTTTACAAAATTTTTTAATTTTTTTGCTTTTTTACGCAGCAAAAAGCCCCTGCCCGTTTTTATGGCAGAGGCTTTGGCAAAACTATTCTATTTTTTCAAACATATTGGCACCCATACCGCACAGCGGGCATTTATAATCCTCCGGCAAAGCTTCACCTTCATATATATAGCCGCAAACCTTGCAGCGCCATTTATGCGTGCCTGCTTCCTGCTGCGGTGCTGCTTCTTCTGCCGCAGGCTGTTTTTCCGCGCCGGGCGCGATATATACGCCGCCCAAATCCTCACTGCGGTCAAAATATACAGTATGCAGCATCTGTTCCGCCAGTTCGCTCAGCGGCTTGCCGTAAAAATCTGCATACAGGGCTTTAATTTCCGGGTTTTCGTGGCTTAAACGCAGCTTCATGCTGCTGTCGCGCTTGTAAAGCCCTTCAATGCGTGCCGCACGCAGAGCGTCGCCTTTATATTCCTTGTCTTTGGGCTGTCCGCCGCCGCCAATGCAGCCGCCCGGGCAGGCCATAACTTCCACAAAGTGGTACTCTGTTTCGCCTGCTTTAATTTTTTCAATAAGTTTGCGTGCGTTGGCAGTGCCGTAAACAACAGCCACTTTAACTTTTGTGCCTTCAATGTCAACTTCCGCCTCGCGGATGCCGTCCATACCGCGCACAGGCTGCAAATCATACAAAGCCTGCGGTGCGTCCTTACTGGTTGCATAGCAGTAAGCCGTGCGGATTGCCGCTTCCATAACGCCGCCGGTATTGCCGAAAATAACGCCTGCGCCGCTTGCCTGCCCCATTAAATCGTCATAGGCAGAATCCTCCAGCGCGGCAAAATCAATGTCTTCGTCTTTGGCAAGCATTGCCAGTTCGCGCGTGGTAATAACGTAGTCCATATCACGCATATCTTCAATGCCAAGGTAACGCCCGGCCGCATTCATCTCGCTACGGCGGATTTCAAACTTTTTGGCGGTGCAGGGCGTAACTGCCACGTTGACAATTTTGCGCGGGTCAATGCCCATCTTTTTGGCAAAATATGTTTTAATGGTTGGCCCCTGCATGCCGATAGGGCTTTTGGCACTGGAAATATGCGGCAGCATTTCTGGATAATACGTTTCTGCAAATTTAACCCACGCCGGGCAGCAGCTGGTAAACTGCGGCAGCGGCTTATTGCCTTCAGTAATGCGCTGTAAAAGCTCGCTTGCTTCTTCCACAATCGTCATATCGGCGGCAAAGTTGGTATCAAGCACATAATCTGCGCCAAGCCTGCGCAAAAGCGCAACCATTTTGCCTTCAACAAAGCTGCCGTCGGGCATGCCGAATTCTTCGCCCAAAGCAATACGCACGGAAGGCGAAGTGCTGAAAATAACAATTTTATCCTCATCACGGATTTCTGCCATTACCTGATACGCTTCTATTTTTTCGGTAATGCTGTCTGCCGGGCAAACATTGGCGCACTGCCCGCAGTTAATGCAGATAGGCTTATCACCCGTTGCCTTAAGGTCATAAGTTCCGCATACGCCGATATAATCGGTGCAGACGGTTTTGCAGTTTCCGCATTTAATGCACTTAAACTCCAGACGCTGGATGGAAGGATTATCCGGCTCGATGGCAACGCGGATATCCGTAAATTGGTGTTTGCTCATAGCTGCCTCCTTTTGAATCTTCTTTAAAATAACTGCTGGTTTAATTATACCTTACAGCCAAAGAAAATTCAACAGAGTGCTAAAAGAAAACAATTATTTTTTGTAGTAATATTTGTAAGCGGCAAAAATAAGTATTGCCACCGTTACCAGCACGGCAAGGCGTTCGCTGTGCTGCTGAAAATTAACAATATCGTGCCCTATAACAACTTCCAGCGCCGTTGAAGGAAACTTGCCTATGAGGTTGGCAATAATGTAATCGCGCGTGGAAATTTTGCTTACCGCGCCAATCGCCGTTAAAATTCCGGACGGAAAATACGGCAGCATTCTTGCAGCCGCCATCCATTGCAGCCCTTTGCGCCCGCTCAAATCGTCAATTTTCATCAGCATCGGGCTTTTGGCAATCATTTTCTCGGCAGCGCCGCGGAACAGATAACGCATCAGCCAGAAGCTGATAACAACGCCGGTTGTTTCTGCCAGCCACGAAATTAAAATGCCCAGCGGCAAACCGAAAATAAGCCCGTTGGCGGTAGAAATAAAGATGGACGGGAAAATGCTGCCCGCATTGATTAATACATCAAGCAGGAAGCTGATAAGCATTGCCCACGCCCCAAAAGAGCGGAAATACGCTGCCAGCGCTTCCACATCGCCGCTGACGGCCAGGGCAAACATTTTTTTTACTTCTTCACCGGCAAACAGCCACGTTAACAAAGCTGCCAGGGCTAAAATAATTACCGCAGCCGCCTGTAAAGCTTTTTCCGGGTTTTGATACCATTTTTCTTCCGGCATTGGGGCCTCCGTTACGAATTGAATATACGTTTAAAACGTTCGTCAAACTGCGCGTCCAGAACTTTGGTAATTTCCGCCGTCTGTCCTGCGTCTGCCAGCGTTTTTTTGGCAAGGGCGCGCGCTTCTATCAAAACATCTGTATCTTGAAGTATATCAGCAATATATAAATCAGGCAAGCCATGCTGGCGCAGGCCAAAAAGCTGGCCAGCACCGCGCAGTTTTAAATCCTGCTCGGCAAGATAAAAACCATCGTTTGATGTATGCAGCACGTTAAGGCGCGCCAGTGTTTCCGGGCTGTCCGAATCAGTCAGCAGCACGCAGAAAGACTGTGCCTCGCCGCGCCCTACACGCCCGCGTAGCTGGTGCAGCTGTGCTAAGCCGAAACGGTCGGCGTTTTCAATTATCATCAGCGTGCCATTTGGCACGTTAACGCCAACTTCTATAACCGTGGTGCTGATAAGCGCCTTTATTTTACCGGCGGCAAAATCTTCCATCACCGCTTCTTTTTCGGCAGGCTTCATTTTGCCGTGCAGCAGTGCACAGGGTATATCCTTTAAAAAAGTGCGCTGCAATTCTTCATAAACTTCCGCTGCCGCGCGCACGCCCGGCATTTCACCCGGCTCTATAACCGCACAGACGATATATGCCTGATGCCCGGCTTTAATCTGCCGCACCATGCCTGCATAAACCTCACGCCGCTTTTCGCCGGTGTAGCACAGAGTTTTTATGCTCTTTCTTCCCGGCGGCATTCCCTTCATTACCGAAACATCCAAATCACCGTACACCGTAAGCGCCAGTGTTCGCGGTATCGGCGTTGCCGTCATAATCAGAACATCCGGCTCGTAGGCCGATTTATTTGCCAGTTTGGCGCGCTGCTCAACGCCGAAGCGGTGCTGTTCATCCGTAACGACGAGCGCGAGTTTATCGAAGATAACGTCATCCTGTATTAAAGCATGCGTGCCTACAAGCACCTGCAAATTGCCTGCTGCAAGGTTTTCCAATAGTTCGCGGCGGCGCACGCCCTTAACGCTGCTGGTTAACAGCCCGCAGCTGATACCGGCAGGCTCCAGAAACGCCTGCAAAGTTTCGTAATGCTGCTGAGCCAGAATTTCCGTCGGCACCATAATGCAGGCCTGATACCCGTTTTCCGCAGCCTTGGCAAGCGCCAGCGCCGATACAACGGTTTTGCCGCTGCCAACATCGCCCTGCAAAATCCTGTGCATAGGCTTTTTATCCTGCATGTCAAGGCTTATATCCTGCCATGCTTTTTGCTGCGCTTCCGTAAGTTTAAAAGGCAGCTGCACCAGCACTTTTTGCAAAAACGTGCCGTCAGGCGCCATTTTTATGCCGCTGCGCGTGCTTTTTACCCTGCTGCGGTAATACAAAAGCCCGCACTGCAATAAAAACAGTTCTTCAAAAATAAAACGGCTGCGCGCTCTGGCAAGTTCCGCAAAGCTTGCAGGAAAATGAATGTTTTTAACGGCTTCAAAACGCGGAGGCAGTTTTTTGGCGTCAATTATCTCCTGCGGCAGCGATTCCGGCAGGTAGTCTTCTGCCATGGCCAGAGCCGTTTTAACGGCTGTACGCACATTCTGCTGCGTCAGAGCGCCGCTTAAAGCATACACCGGCAAAATACCGGGTGCAGAAGCGCTTTCGCCGTCTTTTAAAATCTGCACGTAAGCATCCGTTACCATTTTTGCGCCGCGCCCCGGCTGCACCTTGCCGTCCACCAAAAGCTGCGTGCCCGGCTTAAAATTGCGCGTCTGAAAACGCTGATGCGCGAACATATACAGCTCAGCAAAGCCGGTAGCGTCTTTAAGCGTTACCAGCGTATAACGCATGCGCCTGGCCGATATTCTGTCTGCCACGCGGTAAACCTCAGCGCAAAACAGCTGCTTTTCTCCATCTGTTGTAAGTTCCGCTATTGTTTTAACTTTGCTCTGGTCTACATAAGTACGGGGGTAACGGTTCAGCAAATCGCCAATGGTAAAAATGTTTAAATTGGCAAAATCCGCCGCTTTTTTAGGCCCGATACCCTTTAATTTTGTAATTGGCTCCTGCCACCACATAAAATCACACTGCCAATCTAAAAATAACTTGCTTTTAATTTCATTCTATGGTATGATACTTCTGTTAAATTTGTAACTGATGCTGGAATTACGTTAAGGAGGTGGGACTCATGGCATCCATTTGCGAAGTTTGCGGCAAAGGTATTCAAGCTGGTTGTAACGTCAGCCATTCCAATAGACATTCTAAACGCGCTTGGAAACCGAACATTCAGCAAGTAAGAGCCGTTGTAAACGGTTCTGTAAAACGTATTAACGTTTGCACCCGTTGCTTGCGTTCCGGTAAAGTTAACCGCGCTATCTGATTGTTACGGATTATAAAAGAAGCCTGATACCTTGGTATTTGGCTTCTTTTTTATTTAGCTGAGCGCCAATTAGTGCCGAGTAATAACGATGGCAATAATTGTGCCAGCGAAGCTGCGCAAATTTTGCGATTGAATAATGAGCAAAATTTACGGACCTAAATGCTGCAACTACATCTAAATTTTAATAAAAGTATCTTAATTAAAACTATAATACAGAAAACGGTATAACAAAATGTTATACCGTTTTATTTTTTATCTTCTTGAGCGGGCAACTTCCGCCGGTTCCCAGCCGCGGCACTGCATGAAATCAAGCAGGCTGCCGGTAAAATACAGCGGCTTTGTCCTTAAGCTTTTTATATCCGGCGAGCCGGTTAAAAGCATCAGCATGCGCAGTTCTTCTTCGGCCTGCAAAATTATTTCTGCCGCCGCGTCCTCGCCTTTGTTTACAGCCGCTTCCAGCACATTGCCGGCCATGCCGGCTATATCCGCACCAAGCGCCAGTGCCTTTGCCGCGTCCAAGCCGCTGCGTATGCCGCCGCAGGCTGCAATATAACCTTCGCTGCCGCATACTCCGCCCGCTTCCAAAAGCGATTGGGCTGTATTAAGCCCCCAGCCGTTTAAAAGCGCCGTGCCGCCGTAGCGTTCCGCCTCAATAGCCGGAAAATTTGTACCGCCTGCACCGCCGACATCAAAACAGGTAAAGCCTGCTTTTAAAAGCTGCTTAACCTGCCGCGCCGCCATGCCGCAGCCGGTCTCCTTAACTATTACTGGTACAGGGCATTTATCAAGTATGCACTGCATATTCGCAAACAGGCCTTTAAAATCCCTGTCGCCTTCGGGCATAATCAGTTCCTGTGCAGGGTTTAAATGTATCTGCAAGGCATCGGCGTCAAGCATGCGCACAGCCTCCAGCGCTTCTTCCGGAGTGGCCAGCGCGCTGGTATTGGCAAAAACAATGCCGTCCGGGTATTCCTCGCGTACAACCTCGTAGCTTTGGTAGTTGGTTTTAGTTTTTACCGAACCGTACTGCGAGCCTACCGCTATTGCCGCACCCGCTTTTTTTGCCGCACGCGCAAGCCGCCTGTTAATTTCCGTAACGGCGTCTGCCCCGCCCGTAACGGCGTTGATTAAAAACGGAGATAAAAAGAAAATGCCGCCGAACTGTGAGGAAAGGACTATATCCTGCGGGTTAAGCTCCGGCAGGCAGTTATGCACAAAATGTACATTCTCCAAACCGTTGGTGAGCGGTCCGTCACCAAGCTTCAGCGCATATTTGATATGGTCAAGTTTCCTCTGTTCACGCGACATTAATTACCACCGTAAAATTATTTTAAAGTTTCAAGCTGTTCGGAAAGGTCAAGAGTCAGTTCCGGTTTGTTGTTAAGGTAAGCACTGTATTCTGCTTTTTCTTTTTCTTTGGCAGCTTTGGCAATGCTCAGGCCGATTTTTTTGTGTTCCATATCTTTTTTGATAACTTTAACAACAACTTCCTGGCCTGCTTCAAGAACGTCTTCCGGTTTTTCAACGCGGGTATCGGCAATTTCAGATACGTGTACAAGGCCTTCTACTCTGTCGGTTACTTTAACGATAGCGCCGAAAGGCAGGAAACGGGTTACAATGCCTTTAACGATAGCGCCTTCCGGAAGTGCGTTTGCTTCGGTTACCCAGGGATCTTCCTGAGTAGCTTTAATGCTGAGGGCAACGCGTTTGTTTTCGCGGTCAATTTTCTTAATGAGAACGGTAACTTCGGTTTCGGGTTCGAAATCGCTTGCTTTTACGTTGCGGTCCCAGGAAAGTTCGGTATTGTGAACAAGACCAACAAGGCCTTTGCCTACTTCAACAAACAGGCCGAAATCAGCAATGCGCAGAACTTTGCCCGGTACAACCTGGCCTTCTTCAACGCTGTTGTATGCTTCTTCTTCAGCAGCTTCGCGTGCTGCTGCGCGTTCTGCAGCTCTGGCAGCTTTAGCTTCGCGCCATGCCTGTGCTTTTGCTTCGCGTTCAGCGCGCAGCAAATCGCGGCGGGAAACTACCAGGCGTTTTTTAGCAGTGTCAACTTCAATAATTTCTGCTTCCAGTTCCTGGCCGATATACGGAGTGAAGTCCTCAACGCGTTTCAGTTCAACGTGGGATGCGGGCATAAAACCTTCAACGCCTTCAACTGCAACGGCAAGACCTACAATGTTTTTCTGGCGGTTTTTAATTACACGCAGAACTTTAACGGTTGCCGGGCGTTTTTCGCCTTCAGCAAGTTCGGGAACGTTTTTCCATGCTGCGTCCTGTTCGGCACGGATTTTGGAAAGGCGTACAAAATCATCTTTGGAAGTGCCGGGAATAACCTTAGCTTCAACTTCGTCGCCTACATTAATTGTTTTTGCTACTTCTTCAGGATCTCCGGCAGCCCATTCGCTGTAAGCGATGGCGCCTTCTTTCATATAGCCAAAGTCTACATAAACTTCATCCTTATCTTTTTGAATAACAGTAGCCTTCACGATTTTGCCGGGATAAATATCGTTGTTTTCCCAACTCTGCTCCAGCATACTTTCAAAAGATTCCATGTTTTCCATGTTTTCCATTACAAATAAAGCCTCCTTGATTAATCGGTCCGGCGTCGAAGCACCGGCCGTTATGCCAATTTTGGTGCAACCACGAAACATTTCCGGTTTTAATTCCGCAGCCGTTTCAATGTGGTATGCAATTTTACAGCTTACAGACACAATATCATATAAATGCCTTGTGTTGGCGCTGTTTTTACCGCCGATAACAATAAATGCATCAACTTTTCCCGCAAGTTCCCCAGCGGCATTCTGACGCTCGCTTGTTGCCGTACAGATAGTTTTTTCTATTTTGTACTCTCCCGGCCTTTCTTTTTGAATTCCGGCAAGCAGTTCTTCAAATTTTGCCAGCTCAAAAGTAGTCTGAATCGTAACTCCATATTTATCTGCAACGGGTATACCGGCAATATCTTTATTATATTCTACTATTATAGCATTTTTTCCTGCCCATGCCGAGATACTTTTTACTTCAGGATGATTTTTTTCTCCGATAATTATAACAAAATATCCTTCTTCGGACAATTTTTTTGCTTTTAACTGTGCTGCGCGCACATGCGGGCAGGTTGCATCAATAATATTCAGTCCTTTTGCTTCCGCAGCGGCGTAAATTTCAGGCCCTACTCCGTGCGAACGGAAAATAACAGTATCGCCTTTTTCAAAACTGTCAAGGCTGTCACAGCAGCTTACTCCTCCTGCTGCCAGTTCCGCCGTAAGCTGCGGGTTATGTATAAGCGGCCCCAAAGTTGCCGCATGCGTTTCTTTGCCGCATTCGCCGCGCGCCATATCTACCGCGCGCTTAACTCCATAGCAAAAGCCGCATGGCTCTGCCACAAACACCTGCATGTTACTTCACTCCCTGCAGAGCTTTAATGTCTGCCGTTAATTTATCTGTCAAATCCTGCAAAACTTCTTTATTTAAGCCAACCGGCGGAAAAGGCACCGGTGTGCCGAATTTTACAACAACCTTGGGCCACAGCCTGCCGCAGCGCTTGATATCAGTGCCGCTTACTGCCGTCGGCACAATAACGGCGCTGGTTTTTCCGGCCATCATCAGCGCGCCGGGCTCAAGCTTGCCAAGCTGGCCGGTTTTGCTGCGCGTCCCTTCGGGGAATATCGCCAGCACCTCGCCGCTTTGCAGAATTTCAATGCCATGCTTGATTGCCGCCCTGTCCGCGCCGCCGCGGTTAACCGGAAACGCGCCCAGAGTTTTATAAATATAGCCGAGCACCGGCACAAAAAGTTCACGCTTGGCCATAAAATGCACCTTGCGCGGCGCCGCAACGCCTATAACCGGCGGGTCGAGCAGGCTTAAATGGTTGCTTGCAATAACAAGCGGGCCTGTTTTGGGAATATTTTCCGCACCGTGTACTTCAAGGCGCAGAAAAATTTTAAACAAAATTCCCAGTACAACATCCAAAAATGAATACAGCATCTTATTTCTCCTGTACTGCTTTTAAAATATGCTCTGCCACTTCGTCTATTGTCATGTCGGAAGTATCAAGAAACTCGGCGTCGTCAGCCTGTTTAAGCGGAGCAATTTCGCGTTCGCTGTCCTGTTTGTCGCGGAAAGCGATTTGTTTTTCAAGTTCTGCCAAATCAACCTTTTCGCCTTTGGCAAGCATTTCTTTATAGCGGCGCATAGCGCGTTCCTTAACGCTGGCCGTTAAAAATATTTTTACCTGTGCATGAGGAAACACCACGGTGCCAATATCGCGCCCATCCATAACCACACCGCCAGCATCACCCATACGGCGCTGCTGGTTTACCATTTCCGCGCGTACGCCGCCCACGGCGGATACTTTGGAAACAACGGCCGTTACTTCCGGAGAACGGATTGCTTCCGTAACTTCCGTGCCGTCAACGAAAACGCGGTTGGCGTTTGCTTCGGGCTTAAAAGTAATTACCATTTCCTGCGCCAGTTTTTCTACAAGCTCCGGGCTGAACGGTTTGCCCGTTTGCAGAAACTTCCACGCTACGGAGCGGTACATGGCCCCGGTATCAATATAAATGTAACCAAGTTTGCCTGCGACCAGTTTGGCTATGGTGCTTTTTCCGGCACCGGCCGGGCCGTCGATGGCAATTACCGGTTTTTGTGCATTCATTTTATCCCCACCTGTTTTTATATTTGTGCGGCAAAGGTGCCTGCGGCATAACCAGTGGAAAACGCCGCCTGCAAATTGTAGCCGCCAGTATAACCGTCTATATCCATTACTTCGCCCGCAAAAAACAGCCCTTTTATTAATTTGGACTCCATTGTTTTAGGGTCTATTTCCTTCAGGCTTACGCCGCCTGCCGTTACAATGGCTTCCGCTATCGGCCTTGTGCCGGTAATTGGCACCGTAAATGCTTTCAATACATCCGCAAGGCGGCGGCGTTCTGCGCGCGAAAGCTGGTTGACAAATTTTTCTTCATCAATAAACGCCTGGTCAAGCACCGGCGCAATAAGCCTCTGCGGCAGCAAATCCTTCATGCCGTTAGGCATTTGCTTGCGGCTGTACTGCGTAAAATCGCGCTGCAAACGTGCGTCCAGCTTGTCCTTATCAAGCGCAGGCTTTAAATCAATGGCAAGTTCAACATCATGCGCGCCTCTGGCAAAGGCTTCCGCCACGCATTTACTAAGCGAAAGTATTATCGGGCCCGATACGCCGAAATGCGTAAAGAGCATTTCACCGAACTCCGAGCCTATTTTTTTGCCGTCTGCATAAACGGTTCCTTCTATATTGCGCAGGCTTAAGCCCTGCAATCCTGCAATGTAGGGCGAATCGCTTTCAAGCGGAACCAGGCTTGGCGCCAGCTGTACAATGGTGTGCCCCAATGCTTTGGCAAGTTTCACGCCGCTGCCGTCGCTGCCCGTGCCCGGGTAAGATGACCCGCCTGCCGCCAGAATAACGGCGTCGGCCGCAAATTTCTGCCCGTCGGCAGTTACAGCGCCGGTTATTTTGCCAAATTCTGCCGTAATGCTTTTTACTTTGCAGTCTGTAAGCAGCCTGCCGCCATAGTTTTTATAAATTTTAACAAGAGTGTCAACAACGTCAGCAGCCTTGTCGCTTACAGGAAACACCCTGCCGCCGCGTTCAACCTTGGTAGGCAGGCCGTTATCCTCCAGAAGCTGCACAATATCCTGATTGGTAAAACGGCGCAGCGCACTGTTTAAAAAGCGGCCGTTGCCGGGTATGTTTTTAATAATTTCCTGCAAATCGCAGTTATTGGTAATATTGCAGCGCCCCTTGCCGGTAATAAGTATTTTTTTGCCGGGGCGGCGCATTTTTTCTAAAATTACGGTTTGGGCGCCGCTCTGTGCTGCGGCAATGCCTGCCAAAAGGCCCGCAGCCCCGCCGCCGATAACAAGTACATTAGCCATTAAGCTTTGCCGCCTTTTTTAAAGTTTCTGCCTCGTCCTCGTTAAGTTCGCGCATTTTGCCCTTGCTTAAGCCCTTTAAACTGAGCGTGCCAAACTTAATGCGTTTAAGGTTGCGCACCGGAAAGCCGATATAATCGCACATGCGGCGGATTTGGCGGTTGCGCCCTTCATGTATGGTAATATCAAAATATGTCATATTTCTTTCGTGGTCATATTCCAGAAGCGTTACAACGGCAGGAGCCGTCATACCGTCATCGAGTTTAACGCCAAGGCGCAGCAAATCGAGCTTTTCCTGCGGCACAATGCCAGGCACGCCCACGCGGTAAGTTTTGTTTACCTCGCGGCTCGGGTGCATCAGCCCCTGCGCCAGCGCGCCGTCATTTGTTAAAAGCAAAAGCCCTTCCGTGTTATAGTCAAGCCTGCCAACGGGGAACACGCGCTGCGGCAGATCCTTAACATAATCGGCCACTGTACGCCTGCCCTGCGGGTCGCTCATGGTTGTTACCACTCCGCGCGGCTTGTAAAACAAATAATATGCCTTGCGCTCACGTTTAATGGGCTTGCCATCAACGGTAATAAAGCATTTTTCATCAACCTTGGTGCCGAGTTCTTTAACGACTTTGCCGTTAACCTTCACTCTGCCGCCAAGTATATACTTTTCTGCTTCGCGCCGCGAAGCAACGCCGGCTGCCGCCAGCACTTTCTGCAATCGTTCTTCCATGTATTATACTCCGTCGTTTTGTGTATTGCTGTCTGTATCTTTCAGGCTGTCCAAAAGTGAAATCTGTTCAGGCCCGCTGCTGTCCGCATCCGGCAAAGCAGGCAAATCCTTCAGTGAATTAAGCCCGAAAGTAAGCAAAAATTTATCTGTCGTTGCGTAAAGAATCGGGCGTCCGAGCGCTTCCTTGCGCCCTGCCTCGCAGATAAGCCCGTATTCCAGAAGCGTATTTACAACGCCGTCCACCTTAACACCGCGGATAGCCTCCATTTCGCCGCGCGTTACCGGCTGCTTAAACGCAACAATGGCCAAAGTTTCCATTGCCGCTGCCGATAATTTTACTTCCTGCACGCGCTCCAGCTGTTTTAAAAGGGCATAATGCTGGGGCTTGGCGCACAGCTGATAGCCGCCCGCCACTTTGCGCAGGCATAAGCCGCGGTTTTCTTCATTGTAGCTTTCTTCAAGCATAGTTAAAAGCTCCCACACCTGCGGCTTGTCAAGCTGCATAATACCGGCAATCTGTGCTACCGTAAGCGGCTCGCCTGCCGCAAACAGCAAAGCCTCCAAAGAGCCCTGCAAATATTCATGAAACATTGTTTTCGCCCTCCCGGTGCAGGAATATGTATATCGGCGCAAAAGGCTCCGTCTGCGTTATATTTATAATGTTCAGCTTCAGCAGTTCCAAAAGCGCCAAAAAACCGGCTATTTTTTCACTGCGCGAGCCGGTGCTGCTGAAAACTTCTTTAAATTCCACACCGTTTAAACGGCGCTTAAGCAGGCTGACAATTTCTGCCATTTTTTCCTGCACGCTGAACTCCTGACGCTCAATAAAAGCTGTGGTTTCGTGCCCGGCAGCCAAAAGCGCCAGCAGGCTTTTTACCAAGTCGCCCGCCTGATACTGCGCAATGCTGCGGTTTATCCTGCCTTCTGCAAGCGGCCTGCGGTAAACGTAACGCTCCGCCGCCGTTTTCATTTCGGTAAGTTTTGCCGCACACGCTTTAATGCGCCTGTACTCAATCAGCATCTCCACCAGCATGGTGCGCGGGTCTGCTTCTTCCTCGTCGGTTTCAGGCGCAGGCTTCGGCAAAAGTATTCTCGATTTTATCTGCAAAAGCGTTGCCGCCATTACCAGAAACTCACTGGCAATTTCCATGTCAAATTCCGCCATAGCGGATAAATAAGCAATGTACTGCTCTGTAATTTCCGCTATGGGAATATCGTAAATATCTATTTTATCTTTTTCGATAAGGTGCATTAAAAGGTCCAGCGGGCCTTCAAAATCACTGACTTTTAAAGATAAATCTGCCATAAATTATACTGCCCGGCTTTTAAGCCCTGCCAATATGGCGGCAATCCCTTCGTTAATATCAGAAAAATATTCCTAAAACAGTGTTGACGAGCTCTAAATAAGCCAGAGCAAACGGCGTAATAATATAGCTGATAAGCCCGCTTGCCACAAGGGCTATAAGAATGTAAAAACCGTAACGCCCTACAAAACTGTTATATTTGTATGCAGTCTGCGGCGGCAAAAATTCATCCAACAGGCGTGAACCGTCCAGCGGCGGTATGGGCAGCAGGTTAAAAAAGGCAAACCATACGTTATACTGCATAGTCCACAACAAAAACGCGCTGACGCCGGGGGTTAAAACATGCAATCTCTGCATGGAAACCATAATCAGCGCCGCCAGAAAACATAAAAACAAATTAGCCGCAGGCCCTGCCAGGGACACTTTTATCATGCCTTCGCGCCTGTTGCGGAAATTATTGGGGTTAATGGCAACCGGCTTTGCCCAGCCAAAATGGAACAAGGCCAGCATTATTGCGCCCAAAATATCAAGATGCGCCAGAGGGTTGAAGGTTAAACGCCCAAGATAACGCGGCGTAGTGTCACCCATGGCATCTGCCGTAAGGGCATGGGCATACTCATGTATGGTAATGGCAATTAAAAGTGCCGGTACCGTATAAATCATCGAACTAAAATCAAACATAAAACCCTCCACTAAAACAAACTAAACAATAATATTATTATAACGTATTTTTGTAAAAAAGAAAACGGGACTGTAACAGGCAGCCCCGTTTTTTGCAAATATTTTATTTACCGGTAAAACGCGGTGCGCGTTTTTCTTTAAAAGCGGCTATGCCTTCGCGGCAGTCTTCCGTTGCCATGCAGAGGGTCTGGGCTACGGCTTCCGTATCAAGCACATCGTCAAGGCTCATGGCAGTATTGTTAACATACTTTTTAATCAGCGCCAGCGAAAGCGGTGCCGATTCAGCAAGCCTTGCCGCCATTTTATAAACTGCGCCCGGCAGTTCTTCCGCTGTGCATACATGGTTCAGCATGCCGAAGCGTTCTGCCGCAGCGGCGTCAATCAAATCGGCGGTAAACATCAGTTCCTTTGCACGGTGTACGCCAACTGCTTTCGGCAAAAAATACAGGCCGCCGCAGTCGGGTATCAGCCCAACCTTGGCAAAACTCTGCGCAAAACGGGCAGTATCAGCGGCATATACCAAATCGCAGGCCAGCATCAAATTAACGCCTGCACCGGCCGCAACGCCGTTAACCATGGCAATAAACGGTTTATCAATGGTTGTAATGCGTTTGGCAACCGCACCTACTTTAATAATAAAGGCACGGCGGGCACCGGCATCGGGCAATGCTTCCAAAAACGGCAGGTCGCCGCCTGCGCAAAAGGCCTTGCCGCTGCCGGTAAGCACTACGCAGCGTATTTCTTCATCCTGCTCTGCCCTGTCAAGAGCTTCGTGCAAACCGTCAATAAGCTTGTCATTCATGGAGTTCAGGCTTTTCGGGCGGTTCAGCGTAATGGTTGCTACATGGTTTTCAACACTAAACAAAACTGCTTCTTCCATATTTTCAGCCTCCTTTGGCATACTACCACTGCTGTTATTTATGTTCTTTTTTCAGTTCGTCCAGTAAAAACTCGTTTTTAACGCGTATATAAGTCCCCTTCATGCCAAGGGATTTTGTTTCTATCAAACCGGCGCTTTCAAACTTTCTTAATGCGTTTACAATAACGGAACGCGTAATGCCAACGCTGTCGGCAATTTTGGAAGCAACCAGCAGTCCTTCCGTGCCGTTAAGCGCTTCCATAATACTGTTAATGGCCTCCAGCTCCGAAAACGAAAGTGTGGAAAAAGCTATCTGCACCATGGCTTTTTTACGGGCTTCTTCCTCCACGCGTGCTGCACGCTCATGCAGAATTTCAACGCCGATAACAGCCGCCGCGTATTCGGCGAGCAGCAAATCTTCGTCATTAAATTCACGGTCATATTTGGCAACAATTAAAGTGCCGATACGCTCGCCATTGCCGTAAATAGGCACAATTGTTGTACGCTTGTCGCCAAAATAGCATTTGGTGCCCTTTAAAAAGGAACATTCCTCGTTTACATGGCCGATATTGGAAACAGTTTCCCTTGTTTCCATTATAAAATTAAGGTAAGACGGAGGAAAACGCTTTACATCAAGCACCTGCTCGCGCATAATATCACATTCAAAATCGTCAAGCAGCGCATAGCCTTTAATGCCGCCCTTACGGCCGACAATATAGACATTGGCCACTATAACATCTTTCAGCAGGCGGGCAATGGCATTAAATTCCACTTTCTCACCGCGCTGAAGCAATTTGTTGATTTTTCTTGTTTTTTCTAAAAGTTCCACAATAGCCCCTCCAATCTACGCGCGCGGGAAATTCTTCTCATAAACAGAAGTAATCCTCTCCGTCGTTACATGCGTATAAATCTGAGTAGTTGACAGATTAGCATGGCCCAAAAGCTCCTGCACCGCCCTCAAATCAGCACCGTGGTCCAGCAAATGAGTGGCAAAGGTATGCCGTATTGTATGCGGCGAAACGTTTTTTCTTAAGGCCAGCTTTTTAATATATTTATCAAGTATGCGGCGTACGCTGCGGTCCGTAAGCGGCCCGCCCAGGCGGTTAACCAGCAGTTTATCGTGCGGTGCGGCGTTATAGCGTGCCATTAAGGCCTGCCTTGCCCAGTTAAGGTATTTTTCTACGGCTTCGCGGCAGGTATGGCCAATAGGCACCAGCCTGTCTTTGTTGCCTTTGCCGTGCAGCAGCACAAACATATTGCCAAGGTCAATCGTATCAAGCGTAAGCCCTACCAGCTCCGAAACACGGCAGCCGGTAGCATACAAAAGTTCCAGCACTGCCTGGTCACGCAGGCCCAGTTCGCCTGTTGTATCGGGCAGTTCCAAAAGTTCGTTAACTTCAAACTCCTCCAAAAATACGGGCAGGTGCTTTTCCAGCTTCGGTGTCCGCACTTTTACAAAAGGATTCTGCTTTACTTTATTTTCTCTTTGCAGGTATTTATAAAAAGAACGCAGGGCGGATATTCTGCGGGCAATGGTTGTGCGCGCATATTTTTTGCCGTTCATGTCAGCCAGATAGGAACGAATATCCAGCACGTTTATTTCCTGCCAGTTAAAGCCGCCGGGATAACGTGTTTTTAAAAATCCGGCAAATATATCTATATCTGCCGCATAATTTTTTACCGTAAGCACAGAAGTATTTTTTTCAACTGCAAGGTACTGCAAAAATTTATGCACTTCCGGATATGCGTTTGCTGCTTCTTTCATAAATATCCCTCTTTTAAAGTAAAATTATAGTATCATAATTTGACGATTTTGAAAAGGGTAAAAATTCGCATAAATTCAATAAATTTAAATTTCAAAGCAATATAAAACGCTGTGTTTTTACCTATATTAGTAACAAATTAGTAACAAAATTTTATTTAATTCCAATAAATACTGCCGCAGTTACCTTCGTTGGCAGACTGGCTATATTCTTTGTCATACAGTACACTTTGTTGTATAATAAATATAGAGAGAAGATGACTGTCCGAAATAGCGGGGTTACCGGTGCCATCAGGCATACGGTTGGCGGGAGCTGTAAGCCAGCGCACGGCAGCTCCTCTTTTTTATTCATACCGCAGATTGATGAAACATAAAATTTTCACTGCCATCAGCATTGATATATAGCTTACTGGCGACATTCTTGACGTCACGCAGCATATCTCTTATACTTATATTAGAAGTTGCGAGACGCGAGGGACTTGGGCCCGCCGAACGTGTCGGCAGCTTCTTTTTTTGTGCAATAATTTCATAAAGCTGTACACTTTGAGGTTCTAAATTTATTCTGCCGTTGAAATCTTCTGCCGTTAGTATAAAAGAATAAATATTATTTCTGTTTTTATTTTTTGTAACGCCCAAAAACGCAAAAAGCAGCGGTTTTAAAGCCGCTGCCTCATATTTTACCGCATTTTAAAGCCCGGTATTTAATTGTTTCTGCACCTCTGCCAGTGCTTCAAGCGCCCTTTCAGCAATCATTGCATTTTTTATCTTTTTGCCGCGCACGCGCTTGCCGAGCGGCGGAATTAAGCCAAAATTAACATTCATCGGCTGGAAATTTTTAATTTCCGGGCTGCTGATGTAATGCGCCAGTGCCCCGTGCGCCGTTTCCGGCGGAAAATCAACCGGCGGCTCCCCCAGCACCCTGCGCGCGGCATGGATGCCTGCCATAAGCCCCGACGCTGCCGATTCAACATAGCCTTCCACACCGGTGAACTGGCCGGCGAAGAATAAACGCGGCTGAGTGCGCAGGCTGAAATCGGCATTTAAAAGTTTGGGCGAATTGATGTAGGTATTTTTATGCATTACGCCGTAACGCACAAACTCTGCGTTTTCAAGCCCCGGAATCATGCCGAACACACGCTTCTGCTCGCCCCATTTAAGGTGAGTCTGGAAACCTACGATATTATAAAGCGAAGCCGCAGCGTCATCCTGCCGCAGCTGCACAACGGCATAAGCCTCTTTGCCGGTGCGCTTATCCACAAGCCCAACCGGTTTTAACGGCCCGAAGCGCATGGTGTCTTCCCCGCGGCGCGCCATTTCTTCAATAGGCATGCAGGCTTCAAAAAACACTTCTTTTTCAAAATCCTTTACTGGGGCAAGCTCTGCCGTACGCAGCGCCTCCCAAAAGGCAACATATTCCTCTTTGGTTTCAAAGGGGCAGTTTAGGTAATCTGCGTCGCCCTTATCATAGCGCGAAGCACGGTAAACCTTGCTGTAATCAAGGGAATCGGCTGTTACTATCGGCGCTGCCGCATCAAAAAAGTGAAAATAATCTTCACCGGCAAGCTGCGCAATTTCTTCTGCCAGCGCGCCGTCCGTCAGCGGGCCGGTAGCGGTAATTACAACGCCTTCCAGTGACGCAAGGCTTGTAACTTCTTCGTTTTTAACCGTAATTAACGGATGGTTTTTAATTTTCTGCGTAACGGCTTCCGCAAAACCTTCGCGGTCTACCGCCAAAGCCCCGCCTGCCGGAACTTTATGTTCGTCGGCGCAGGCCATGATAACGGAATCAAGGCGGCGCATTTCTTCTTTTAAAAGCCCGACGGCGTTTTCTATATTGCCTGCGCGCAGCGAATTGCTGCACACAAGCTCTGCAAATTTATCGGTTTTATGTGCCGCATCCGATTTAAGCGGCCTTTTTTCGTACAGTATAGCCGGCACGCCGCGCTGCGCAAGCTGCCATGCAGCCTCGCACCCGGCCAGCCCTGCGCCGATAACGTGTACCGGCTCATTTACTCTTTGCATTGGCTGCCGCCTTTCCTTTATAAGTTTTTACGGCATCTTCACAGTTTTCGTTTGTGCAGAATAACTTTTTGTTGCCGTTTCTGTCCGTTTTTTCATATAAAATATGTCCGCATTTGGGGCAATGCTGTTCTGTCGGCTTGTCCCAAGAGGTAAACTTGCACTCCGGATAGTTGGAGCAGCCGTAAAATACCTTGCGTGTTTTGGTTTTACGCTCGATAATATCGCCGCCGCAGTCCGGGCATTTTACGCCGATTTTTTTCAGTATCGGCTTGGTATTGCGGCATTCCGGAAAACCGGGGCACGCCAGGAACTTACCGTAGCGTCCCTGTTTATATACCATCATGCGCCCGCATTTTTCGCATTTTACATCGCTTACTTCCACAGGCGCTTCAACGGTTTCTATTTCTTTATCCGCCTTTTGCAGAAGATGTGAAAAAGGCTCGTAGAAGTTTTCCAGCACGGTTTCCTTATTGGCTTCGTGCTCGGCAATTTCGTCAAGCTCCGTCTCAAGGTTTGCCGTAAACGGAATGTTGATAATATCTTTAAAATAAGTGGTCAGCATGTTGACTATCAGTTCGCCAAGCTCGGTGGAAACGAGCTTTTTGCCGTCCTTAACGATATAGCCGCGGTCAAGGATGGTTTGAATGGTAGGCGAATAAGTACTCGGGCGGCCTATGCCTTTTTCTTCCAGTTCCTTAACAAGCGTTGCTTCGGTAAAATGCGGAGGCGGCTCGGTAAAGTGCTGCTCTGCCGGCATAAGTTTATGCAGCTTAAGCGGCGTTTGTTCCGGCAGATACGGAACTTCTTTTTCCTTTTCGCCTGCCAGTTCTTTTTTGTCGCTTAATTTTAAAAAGCCGTCAAACTTAAGCACTGCCCCGCCTGCACGCAGCTGGTAGCCTGCCGCTCCGATTAAAAGAGTTGTAACATCGTACACGGCAGCTTTCATCTGGCAGGCAACGGTACGTTTCCAGATTAAGGTATAAAGTTTAAGCTGGTCTTTGGTAAGGTACTGCGCCACCGCTTCCGGCGTGCGTTCCACAGATGTCGGGCGGATGGCTTCATGCGCGTCCTGCGCGTTCTTTTTGCTGCTGTAAACATTAACGCCTGCCGGTACATATTCCGCGCCGTAGGTGCTGCCTATAAAGCTGCGCAGCTCGGCCGTAGCCACATCCGAAAGGCGCACGGAGTCGGTTCTCATATAAGTAATAAGGCCGACGGCGCCGCCCTTGCCTACATTAACACCTTCATAAAGCTGCTGTGCCAGCAGCATGGTTTTTTTGGTAGAAAAGTTCAGTTTTTTAACGGCATCCTGCTGCAGGCTGCTGGTGGTGTACGGCGGCAGCGGGTTGCGCTTGCGTTCTTTTTTGTCTGCCTTTTCAACAACGTAGGCGGCTTCTTTCAGCGCCGCTTCCGTTTTGGCAGCTTCTTCCGCGTTATTTATTTCAAGCTTCTTGCCGTTAAATTTAATAACGTCGGCGTCAAAAACAGGTGCTTTGTCATTTTCGCGCAGGCGTGCCGTGATAGTCCAGTATTCCTGCGACACAAAGTTGGCAATTTCCTTTTCCCTGTCGCAGATAATTTTTACGGCTACGGTCTGCACGCGCCCGGCGCTGAGCCCTTTGCGTATTTTGCGCCACAAAAGAGGGCTTAACTGATAGCCCACAATGCGGTCGATAATGCGGCGAGTCTGCTGAGCGTCAACCATGTCAAGGTCAATCTTGCGCGGGTGCTTCAATGCTTCTTTTACAGCGCCCGGCGTAATTTCATGAAACTCAATGCGGCAGCTGCTTTCAGGGTCAAGCCCCAAAATATATGCCAGATGCCAGCCGATAGCTTCTCCTTCGCGGTCAGGGTCAGTTGCGATATAAACTTTATCAGCCTTTTTGGCTGCTGTTTTCAATTCCTTAATCAGTTCGCCCTTGCCGCGGATGTTGATGTACTTGGGCTGAAATCCGTTTTCTACATCCACGCCGAAAATGCTTTTCGGCAAATCGCGCAGGTGCCCCATGGAAGCGCGCACAGTATAATTGCGCCCCAGAAATTTTTCTATTGTTTTTGATTTGGCGGGAGATTCCACAATAACCAGGTTTTTAGCCATTAAACGTCCTCCTAAAGCAGGTAATAACTGCGGGCGGCGGTTTGCGCCACCTTGCCGCGCATCTCCAAATCCAAAAGCCCCATGCCGGCTTCTGCCAGCCCAAGGCCGCTTTTTTCAAGTATTTCTTCAAGCGAAAGCGGTTCAAAACTTAAAATTTTCAAAACCGCTTTTGCATTATCATCAAGTTCATCTTCCCCGTTCCCGCTGGCGAACAATGCCGGCTGCTGAGGGAAGCTTGCCAGTTTGAGGCTTTCAAGTATGTCCTCCGGCCTGTCTACAAGCTGCGCCCCGCTTTTTATAAGTCTGTGGCAGCCAATGCTCGTTGGCAGAAAGATGCTGCCGGGCACGCAGTAAACTTCATGCCCTTCTTCAAGCGCATATTCGGCGGTAATCATGGCGCCGCTTTTTTTAGCGGCTTCCGCCACGAGTATGCCGTGCGTCATGCCGTTAATTATGCGGTTGCGCGCCGGAAAATTATACGCAGCAGGCGGTGTTCCGGGAGGGTATTCCGTAACAAGCGCGCCGCGTTCACAAATTTGTGCAAATAAATTTTTATTGGCTGCCGGGTAGGCAATGTCAATGCCGCAGCCCAAAACGGCAACGGTTATGCCGCCTGCCGCCAGTGCGCCCCTGTGTGCAGCCGTGTCTATGCCTTTTGCGCCGCCGCTTACAATAACAACGCCTGCCGCGGCAAGGTCTGCCGCAAAGGCATCGGCAGCCTTAAGGCCGTAGCCCGAAGCCTCGCGCGAACCGACAATGCCGATGCTGCCGCGTAAATCGGGCAGGCTGCCCTTAACGTACAGCACCTGCGGGGGCGATGCGATTTGCTTTAAGCTGTAAGGGTAAGCATCGTCATCCGGCGTTAAAATTGTTACGCCGTTATTCAAACAAAAATCTTTCAGCCAGGCGGGATAATTAAAATCCCTTCTGGCAATAAATTTATTAACGGTTTTTTCATCAATTCCGGCTTCCGCCCATGCTTCCGGCGGAGCCATATATGCTTCGGCTGGGCTTTTAAACTTAGCCGCCGCTTCTGCAACTTCTGCGCTGCGCGAGCCAAAGGCTGCAAACAGCGCGGCAAAATAGTATTTATCCAAGCAGCACACTCCATACTGTATTGTATCCGCAAATTCACTTCATTATAATTGCTAAATCAGTTATGGTCAAGTCCGTCAAGCGTTTTCAGTACAAAATCTGCCACTGCGTCTGCAGCGTAGGGTTTGCCGTAAGCCGCCCTGCGCCTGCGCCGCAGGCTGTTTTTTTCTTCCGTGCCAAGCTCCGCATATTTTTTTACAAAACCGCAAACCTCCTGCGGCGTTGCGGCAATTTTTGCTTCGCATTTTTCGCACAGGTAACCGGCGTTGCGCACCTCCTGCCCCGGCAATGGGTCATATAAAATAAATTCGGTGCCGATAGCAAGGGTTTCTGCCGCAGTAAGCCCGCCAGCCTTGCTTATTACAATATCGGCGCTGCGCAGAAGCTGGGGCAGTTCTGCTATAAAATCAAGCACCATTACGCCGGGCAGCGCCATTTTTTTCAGCTTTTCGGCCAAATTCCTGTTATGCCCGGTTACGGCGGCTATTTTTAAGCCCTTAATATCGCGGCATTCCGTAAGCGCGCGCAAAAGCTCCGGCATCGGCAAAAGCCCGTCGCCCCCGCCCATTACAAGGCACAAGGTATCATCGGCGGCATAGCCCAGCCTGCTGCGCCACTTTTCGCGCTCAAAAGGCGCGCTGAAGGCACTGCGCACAGGTATGCCCGTCACAACGGCAGGTATGCCGAGTTCCGGCGGCGGCTGAATTGATTCGTCCGCCGTAAAATAAACGTCCAGCCCTTTGTAAATCCACCAGTGGTGAAAGTTAAAATCGGTTATTACCGCACCAAGCCAAAGCCCGGGCGCACAGCGTTTTTTATACTGCGCCATAACCCCCGCCGGCGTAGGGTGCGTTACTATTACCGCATCCGGCGAAGTTTTTTTAATGAACCCCTGCGCCAGATAAGAAAGCAGCAGGTTTAAAAAATCGCGCAGCCAGAAAGAATTATTGCCGGTATTGCTCCAGTGGTACGCTATATCGTACAGCTTTGGAATGTGCTTTAAAATGCCTATGTAGCCGCCCAAAATAATGTTGCCAAGCCACTTGGGGAAGAAATCGAAAGCACTGCCGTTGACCACTTTAACGTTGCCGTGTTTTTTAAACGCCTCCTCCAGCGCTTCGGCCGCCATTTTATGGCCGCTGCCAAGCGGAGCCGAAAGCAGGAGTATTGTATATTTGCATGCTGATGCAGCCATTTAACGAACCTCTTGAAAAAATTTTGTAAAAAAACTTGAACCTGTTATCAAAATCATATATCATAAATAACAATTAGTAAAGAAATTAACCATAATTTTATATTTGTAATTTTATATGGAGGCTATTATGCAAAAACGTTTACCTGTTAAACATTTTCATTTTCCCGTTGAAAAAATTAAAACCGGTTATTATTCGGACGCCTATTTTCTGCGTACCGAAGAAATTTTAAACGGCGACAACCATCACCCGCGCGTTATGATGCAGGTGTTTACCCGCGAAAATGTCGTTGTATGCGGCATTGACGAAACTATAGCGCTGATTAAAACCTGCGCACATAATCCCGAAAACATCACCATCCATGCCCTGCATGACGGCGACGAAGTTAAGCCCTGGGAAACCCTGATGACCATTGAAGGCGACCTTGCCGACTTTGCCCATCTGGAAACTGTTTACCTTGGCATTCTGGCACGCCAGAGCCGCATTGCTACCAATGTGCGCCGCACGGTAGAAGCTGCAAACGGCAAGCCCGTGCTGTTCTTCCCCGCGCGCTACGATACCTGGCAGACCCAGGAATGCGACGGCTATGCAGCCAAAATCGGCGGCATTAAAGGCTTTTCCACCGACGCCAACGCTCTTGCCAGCGGCGGCAAAGGACTGGGCACAATTCCCCACGCTTTAATTGCTTCATACAACGGCAATACCGTTGCCGCAACCGAAGCCTTTGACAAATATGTTGACCCGAAAATTGCCCGCATTGCACTGGTAGATTTTGACAACGACTGCGTGAACACCGCCCTTTCCGTTGCCCGCAAACTTGGCAGAAACCTTGCAGGCGTACGCCTTGATACCAGCGGAACAATGGTAGACAAAAGCCTGCTTGGGCAGCTTGGCATGTTTAACCCCACCGGCGTATGCAAGGAGCTGGTATGGAACGTGCGCCGCGCGCTTGACGCCGAAGGCTTTGATTATGTAAAAATTATCGTTTCCGGCGGCTTTAACCCGGCACGCATCCGCGAATTTGAAGCAGCCGGCGTACCGGTTGACACTTATGCGGTTGGCAGCAGCCTGTTTGACGGCAACATCAACTTTACGGCCGACATCGTTATGGTAGACGGCAAAGAATGTGCCAAACAGGGACGCAGGCATTTGCCGAATCCGCGCCTGGAACTTGTTGACTAACACCAAAGCACTGCGCCATGCAGTGCTTTTTTTGTAAGAAAGAAGGCTTTTATTATGGATTTAAACGCTACCCCGTCCTCTGAACGCATCCACATAGGCATTTTCGGCAAGCGCAATGCCGGCAAATCAAGCCTTATTAACGCCATTACGGGGCAAAACCTCGCCATAGTATCCGACACCAAAGGCACTACCACCGACCCCGTTTACAAGGCCATGGAAATTCTGCCGCTTGGCCCCGTTATGATTATTGATACCCCGGGTATTGACGACGAAGGCGAGCTCGGCACGCAGCGTGTACAAAAAGCAGTACAGGTACTTAACAAAACCGATATTGCCATTCTCGTTATCGACAGCACGCTTGGGCCTGATAAGGAAGATATGGCGCTGCTTGCGCGCATTAAAGAAAAAAAGCTGCCGGTTATAGCTGTTTTTACCAAAGCGGAAGCCGCAGCAGACCTGACAAATTACGAAAAAATCCTCGGCGTAAAATGTATGGCCGTAAGTTCCGTCAGCGGCAGAAATATTGCGGAACTGCGCACTGCCCTTGCCGCCCTTGTGCCGGATAAAAAAAGTACGCAGCAGCTTGTAGGCGACCTGGTAAACCCCGGCGATACCGCCGTACTGGTTGTGCCGGTAGACAGCGCCGCACCAAAAGGCAGGCTTATACTGCCGCAGCAGCAGGTTATACGCGGGCTTTTGGACGCGGGGGCAACGGCTTTTGTAACGCAGGACAAACAGCTCGAAAGCTGCCTTGCTGCTCTGAAAGAAAAACCGAAAATCATCATTACCGACAGCCAGGTTTTCGGCTTTGTTGCCAAAACGGTGCCAAATGACGTTTTACTGACATCATTTTCCATTTTATTTGCACGCTACAAAGGCGATTTAAAAGAAGCAGTACGCGGCGTAAATATGCTTAAGCGTATTAAAGACGGCGACCGCATTTTAATCAGCGAAGGCTGCACGCACCACCGTCAGTGCGACGATATCGGCACCGTAAAGCTGCCGGCGTGGATTAGGAAATTTACCGGTGCGGAACCTGCCTTTGAATGGACAAGCGGCACTGCCTTTGCCGAAGACTTAACCAAGTACAAAATGATTATTCACTGCGGCGCCTGCATGCTTAACGAAAAAGAAATGCAGCACCGCATAAGCTGCGCCAAAAATCAGGGCGTGCCCATTACCAACTACGGCATTGCCATTGCCTATATTAACGGCATTCTGCGACGCACGCTCCAGCCCTTTCCCGATATTTTAAAGGAACTGGAATAAATAAAATATAATACCGCTGAATTAAAAATACATTAACTTAAACTGATGTAAACTCTAAAAGCAGTACCGTTTATTGCGGCACTGCTTTTACTTTTGCATAAAAAAGAAAAATCCGACCTGCAAAATAAGCAAGCCGGTATTGATATAGCAATGGTAGAAAAATATCTTGATGAAGTCGCAGCAAAAACGCTTGATATTGCCGATAAAAAAACCTTGTTTGACTTATTTGTGCGCAAAATAGAAGTCAAGCAAGGAAATTTATCAGTAGATTTTAAAATTAAAATATATAGTACGATGGTAGCGCTAACGGGAATCGAACCCGTGATTTCGCCTTGAGAGGGCGACGTCTTAGCCTCTTGACCATAGCGCCGTAAAAAAATGGCTCCGGGACTAGGACTCGAACCCAGACAAAATGATCCAGAGTCATTTGTGCTACCATTACACTATCCCGGAGTTACCTTGTGCTCAGCTCTCCTGAACACAAGAGTTATTATAATACAGCTTTATCAAAAATGCAAGCCTTTTTTACAAAAATTTTTAATTTTTTTCAGCAAAAAATCCCCGCACTTTCATGCAGGGATTTTATAATTGCCTTATGCAGTTTTTATCAGTAACCAAGGCTTTCGCCGACAAGAATTACTTTAATGCGCGGCGCAGGAGCGTTCATGGTGCTGCCTTTGCGGGTGGTTAAAATAAAGTTGCAGATGCTGTCGGGCGCGGTGCAGTTAAAGCAGTGCCCGTTATTTTTGCACGGCGGGTTAAAATTGGCAAAGCGCTGTACATTAACCGGCGCTGCCAGATTGCGTGCGCGTGCCACAGCGTCCTCATAGCTTTTTACCACTTTGTTGATGCCGGCAATAACAACTACGCTTTTAGGGCCGAATACCATTGCCGCCACGCGGTTGCCGGTACCGTCGATATTTACCATCACGCCGTCCTCGCTCATGGCGTTGGTGCTCATAAAATAGGTATCGCAGGTAAGCGCCTTGCGCAGAAGCTCCAGGCGTTCTTCCTGGCTTTTTGCGGTATCGCGGTCAATAATGTTGTAGCCCTGCGTACGCAAGGTTTCCAAAAGGCCCATTTCTTCCAAAGTCATACTGCCGCCCCAGGATACGCACTGCTCTTTGTCAATCAGGCTTAAAGCCTTTTCAAGTGCTTCTTCCTTCGTTGCACAATAGCAGGCATCAAAAGCACGGCGCTGCAAATTTTTTACAACGCGCTGTGCCAGTACTTCATTGCGAAGTTCAAACGGTGTTTTAGCCATAGTTACCCCTCCTCTGTAACTAACTGCCTTTAATCTACGCGTTCACCAATGTAAACTTCATCGGTGCCGTCAATTTCGTTAAGCACAACTTCAATGGTTTCTTTCTGCGAAGTAGGCACGTTTTTGCCAACATAATCCGCACGGATGGGCAGCTCTTTATGGCCGCGGTCTACCAGCACGGCAAGCTGAATTGTTTTAGGCCTGCCCATGTCGATAACGGCGTCAAGGGCAGCGCGGATTGTACGGCCGGTATATAAAACGTCATCCACCAGCACAACGTGCTTGCCGCTTAAGTCAAAGTTAATATCGGTGCCATGCACCACAGGGTTGTAACCAAGCGTGGAAAGATCATCACGGTACAGGGTAATGTCAAGCATGCCTACCGTCATTTCGCAGTTTTCAATAGCGTTAATTTCGGCGGCAATGCGCTGCGCCAAAGGTACGCCGCGTGTACGGATGCCGACGATAACAACGTCCTCAACGCCTTTGTTTTTCTCGATAATTTCATGCGCAATGCGGACAAGTGCCCTTCTGATGGCCTCGCTGTCCATAATAACATTTTTCTTAACAATATTGCTCATTGTTTTCACCCCAAATTTAAAATTGACCGTTATGTAAACGGGTAATTATTTTATGCATATCCTCAGGCAGCGGCGCTTCAAACTTCATGCGCTCGCCGGTGCGCGGATGCGTAAACTCCAGCGTGTGTGAATGCAGCGCCTGCCCTTTTATGCCAAACGGCGTTTTCATGGGCGAATACTTAGGGTCGCCTACAAGCGGATAGCCCAGATATTCCATGTGCACGCGGATTTGGTGCGTGCGCCCAGTGCGCAGCTTGCAGCGCACAAGCGTATACTTGCCGAAACGCTCCAGCACTTCGTAATCGGTAATGGCGTCGCGCCCGCCCTCTTTAACCACAGCCATTTTTTTGCGGTCGGTTTTATCGCGGGCAATCTGCGTTTCTATTGTGCCGCTGTCGGTTTTAATATTGCCGCGTACAACGGCAAGGTAAGTGCGCACAGCGGTTTTGCTCTGTATCTGCTGCGAAAGCGAAATATGCGCCGCGTCATTTTTGGCAACAATCATAATACCGCTGGTATCCTTATCCAAACGGTGTACAATGCCCGGGCGGATGGCACTGTTAATGCCCGAAAGGTTGCTGCAATGGTACAAAAGTGCGTTTACCAGCGTACCGGTATAATTGCCCGGCGCAGGATGCACCACCATGCCGCGCGCCTTGTTAAGCACTACCACATCGTCATCTTCGTAAATTATATCCAGCGGAATGTTTTCCGGTACGGCTTCAATCGGCTCCGGTTCGGGAATATCCACCACAAACATTTCGCCGGCGCGTACTTTGTAATTGGCTTTTATAATTTTTTCGCCGCGTTTTACGCGCCCATCCTCCAAAAGCTTCTGCATATTGCTGCGCGAAACGCCGAGTTTTGCCGCCAGAAATACGTCAGCCCTTGTACCGGCATCCTCCGCTTCTGCCGTTACAGTTTCTAATCCCGCTTCAATTCCGTCTTCAGTAAATTCCATATTATCAGTCCAACTCCAATACAAATTGCAATATCTGCTATGTTAAACACCGGCCAGATGCGGAAATCGAAAAAATCAATTACCAGCCCCTGCCGCGCCCTGTCAATTAAATTGCCTATTGCCCCGCCCAAAAACAGGCCGCAGCCGGCTTTAACCTCCCACGGCGACGCTAAAATTTCCCTGCGCGCCCAAATAATGATGCCGATTACGATAACGGCAATGGCAATAAAAAACAGGCGGTTATGGGCGAACATTCCAAACGCCGCACCGGGGTTTAAAATATACGTTAAATGAAAAACTTCTTCAATAATGGGAATGCTTTCTCCCAGTGCCATGTTTTCCACTACGATATATTTGGAAAACTGGTCTAAAATAACTACCGCAAGCGGCAGCACAAAAAGCCACATAGTTTCACCTTTACTGTTTATTTATACATAAAGCTATATGCTTATTATAAACTACTCTTTAATTATTTTCAATCAGCCATAAATTACAAAAGCCCGCTGTCATAGCGGCAGCGGGCAGTATGGTTAAAATCAGAATATAATTTTGTTTGCGATAACGAGGCGCTGAATTTGGTTGGTGCCTTCGTAAATCTGCATAATTTTTGCGTCGCGCATCATTTTTTCTACCGGATATTCACGGCTGTAACCGTAACCGCCCATAATCTGTACAGCGTTGGTGGTTACTTCCATAGCAGTATCGGCTGCATAGCATTTTGCCATAGCAGCTTCCTTGCTGAATTCCATGCCCTGGTCACGCATCCAGCAGGCTTTGTAAACCAGCATGCGGGCAGCTTCAATACGCATTGCCATATCGGCAATCATGTTCTGAATCATCTGGAAAGAAGCAATCGGCTGGCCGAACTGTTTGCGTTCTTTGGCATATTTAACTGCGCAGTCAAGTGCAGCCTGTGCCAAACCTACGGAAACAGCACCAACAAACGGGCGTGCATTGTCAAGAGTGTTCATGGCAATGCGGAAGCCTTCGCCTTCGCGGCCTACGCGGTTAGCTTCAGGAATTACAACATCCTGCAGAATCAGTTCGCAGGTATTGGACGGGCGGATGCCCATTTTATCTTCTTTTTTGCCAACGGAAAATCCCGGGGTGCCTTTCGGTACGATAAACGCGGTTAAGCCGCGGATACCGCCGGTTTTGCGGGTATTGGCAAATACCAGGTAAGTATCGGCAATGCCACCGTTGGTAATAAATGCTTTGGCGCCGTTAAGGGTGTAGGTGCCTGCTTCCTTGTCTTTAACTGCGGAAGTGGAAACCGCACCTGCATCAGAACCTGCGCCCGGTTCGGTAAGAGCAAAAGCTGCAAGTTTGCCTTCATTCAAAAGGTCGCAGTGAGCTTTTTTCTGTTCTTCGGTGCCTGCAAGCAGAATCGGATAGGACGCAAGAGAATTTGCAGCGATAGAAGTAGCAACGCCTGCGCAGCCTTTGCCGAGTTCTTCGTAAATAACGGCAACAGTAACGCTGTCAAGGCCCATTCCGCCATATTCTTCAGGAACAACTACGTTCAAAAGCCCCATATCGGTAGCTTTTTCCATCAGTCCTTCTCTGGCATGGTTTTCTCTGTCCATTTCAGCAGCGTAAGGGGTAATTTCTTTGGCAACAAACTCCCTTACCATTTCCTGCAGTTCAAGTTGTTCTTCGGTTAATGCAAATTCCATTTTGTCCTCCTTATGTTAAAAGCTGTGGCTTTTTTTGACATTACACTTTCAGTATTGTACCACAAAATCGGCTTTTGCTCAACAACTTTTAACAAAGTTATCTAAATTTTTGCTGAATTTTAAATTAATGATGGAACAGCCTGAGACCGGTAAATGCCATGGCAATGCCGTATTTATCGCAGGTTTCAATAACATTGTCATCACGGATGCTGCCGCCTGCCTGAGCGATATATTCAACGCCGCTGCGTTGGGCGCGTTCGATATTGTCGCCGAACGGGAAGAAAGCGTCGCTGCCGAGCGATACGCCTTTAAGCTGGGCAATCCATGCTTTTTTCTCCTCGCGGGTTAAAGGCTCCGGCTTTTCAGTAAAGAAGTTTTCCCATACGCCATCTGCCAGTACATCCTCGTAATCGTCGGAAATATACACGTCAATGGTGTTGTCACGGTCCGGGCGGCGGATATTTTCTTTAAACGGCAGTGCCAAAACTTTCGGATTCTGGCGCAGCCACCAGATATCGGCTTTGTTGCCTGCAAGGCGCGTGCAGTGTACGCGGGACTGCTGGCCTGCGCCGATGCCGATTGCCTGGCCGTCTTTAACATAGCATACAGAATTAGACTGCGTGTATTTTAAGGTAATGAGCGCAATTAAAAGGTCGCGCTGAGCGTTTTCGGGAATTTCCTTGTTTTTGGTCGGGCGGTTTTCAAGCAGCTCTGCCGTAATTTTGGCTTCGTTGCGGTCCTGCTCGAAAGTAATGCCAAACACTTCTTTGGTTTCGGTCAGTGCCGGTTTGTAATCGGGGTCAATTTTAATAATGTTGTAAGTGCCTTTGCGTTTGGTTTTTAATACTTCCAGTGCTTCGTCGGTGTAGCCGGGAGCGATAACACCGTCGGAAACCTCGCGCGCCAGCATTTTGGCGGTCTGCACATCGCAAACATCACTGAGTGCTACAAAATCGCCGTAGCTCGACATTCTGTCCGCACCGCGCGCACGGGCATAAGCGTTTGCCAGCGGGCTGAGTTCAAGGTCGTCAACATAATAAATCTTTTTCAGGGTATCGCTTAAAGGCAGGCCAACTGCCGCGCCTGCGGGGCTTACATGTTTAAAAGAAGCCGCTGCTGGAAGCCCTGTTGCCTCTTTCAGCTCTTTTACAAGCTGCCAGCTGTTGAATGCGTCCAAAAAGTTAATATATCCGGGGCGGCCGTTTAACACTTCAATAGGAAGTTCGCCGTCTTTCATAAAAATACGTGCCTTTTTCTGGTTAGGGTTGCAGCCATACTTTAATTGCAGTTCCTTCACGTTAATTCCTCCCTGTAAATTAAAAATGCCGGCACTTTCCGGGTAAAAATGCCCAGACGGTCGGCTTCAATCCGGCCATACTCCATGTGGTTAACCCACTTCCGTCAGTTATATGGCCTTTATATTTAAATTATATAGTTGCAGTTGTTTTTTGTCAAATTATAGCTGCTGCAATTTGTAAACTTTATATCAAATACCTACTTCTTTCCAAAGTTCCGAAACAGGTCTGCTCTTTTTGCCATTTTTAAGATATTCTTCATACGCTTCTTCAAAAATTGCTTCATCAACTCTGTCCTCAATTTGTTCAGAAGTTTTCTTTAAGAACGAATCTTTATTTTTATCTTGCAAAAAATATTCTCACCCTGCGTTATTTTAATTATAAACTACATAACATAAAAAAGCTATATACGTTCCCGTATAGCTTTAATATGAGTCGTTTGCGATATAAAAAACAGCGGCATGGGCAAAACTGCAACATCATAAAAACAGGCAACCACAAAATCAGTGACACTTGCGGCATTTGCCGAGGATGTCTGAGCGCAGCGAGTTCCGCAGGCGCTGCAAGTGTCAGCTTTGTTAATAAACTGCCGTATAGTTTTTATGGGCGCAGATTTGTCTATGCCGCTGTTAAACAAACATACAAACCCGTTTATTCTGTGGTACAATATAAAAAACGAGCATAAGGAAGTGTTATAAATGGAATGTTATGTTTGCCCGCACCGCTGCGGTGTTGACCGCCCTGCCGATATGCACGCGGAAGGAATTTTCGGCTCGTGCCACTGCGGCATTAAGCCCATTGTTGCCCGCGCCGCCCTGCACTTTTGGGAAGAACCCTGCATAAGCGGCGAAAAAGGCAGCGGCACCGTGTTTTTCAGCGGCTGCAACCTGCACTGCGTATTTTGCCAGAACTACGAAATCAGCAGCATGAACAAAGGCAAAGAAATTACCGTGGAACGCCTGCGCGAAATTTATTTTGAACTTATCGCCCAGGGCGCAAACAACATTAACCTTGTTACGCCCACTCATTTTACCCACGCCGTGCTGGAAAGCCTTAAAGAACCGCTGCCCGTGCCGGTTGTGTACAACACCAGCGGCTTTGAAACGCTGGACACCCTGCGCAAATTAAAAGGCAAAGTACAAATCTGGCTGCCCGATTTAAAATACAGCGACGACCTTGCCGCCATAAAATACAGCAACGCGCCCAGCTACTTCCGCATTGCCACGGATGCCATTAAAGAAATGTACAAGCAGGTTGGCCCCTACAAGCTGAACGCTGACGGCATTATGCAGAGCGGCGTCATCATCCGCCATTTGTTAATGCCCGGCATGGTTGAAAACACAAAAGGCGTTATCGACTGGGTTGCCAAAACCTTTAAGCCCGGCGAAGTAATGTTCAGCCTCATGCACCAGTACATTCCCTGCGGGCGTGCCGCCGATTACCCCGAAATTAACCGCCGCGTAACGGAAGAAGAATATAAGGAAGTTGAGCAGTACCTGTTCGACAGCGGCATTGAGGACGGCTTTGTGCAGGAGGATGATTCTGCCTGCGAAGATTTCATTCCCAAATTTGACGGCACCGGCGTATAAAATTTATTTAATACTCTTTATAAATATACTAAATCCCTGAAATTCCAACGAACTTCAGGGATTTTTGCTTTTTACGCCGTTATTTTTTATCTTCGGCCTGTTGTTTTTGCCTGCGTTTTTCTTCTTCCATCTGTTTAAAAGCATCGCGCTCCTGGCACAATTCTTCGTATAAATCAAGCCCGCTCCAGGTACGGTTGTTTTCCGTAAGCATGGCTTTTAAATCAATGCGCCCCACGCCTACGCGCTGTAAAGCCGTTAAAAACTTTTGCAGCTTGTCCGCGCCAAAGCCGTGCAGCAAAAGCATTTCTTCTGCCATCGGCGCGTTATCGGCTTTCGCTTCCTTCAGCGGCACATCTTCCATGCCTAACAATGCGCCCAGCGGCTGGTGGTAGTCCTCCTGCCCTACGCTTTTAAAGCGGATGTTCATCATCATGCAGACCATTTTTGTCATTTCGGCTTTTTTGCCGGTAAAATTATAAAGCAATGCGCAGCTTACCATAGTGTTCTCCTTTTTATTTTCAATAATTAACTTCATTATAACTTAAAAATGCTTACAACGCAAAATACCGGCCGCCGTTAAGCAGCCGGTATTTATTAGTTTTACTGTTTTAATTTTCGTGTGCACTGCCGTAAATTACAGCACGCTTAAAGCAAATCAGCTTATTTTTTTACAAGCACGGTGCGGATGTGCAGCTCGCGCAGTTGTTTTTCTTCTACGTCGTTCGGAGCCTGGCACATCAAATCGCTTGCGCTCTGAGTTTTCGGGAAAGCAATTACGTCGCGGATGGAATCGCGTTTTGCCATAATCATTACCAAACGGTCGAGGCCGAAAGCAAGTCCTCCGTGCGGGGGAGCACCGTATTCAAACGCACCCATCATAAAGCCGAATTTTTCCTGTGCTTGTTCTTCGCTCAGGCCGATAGCATGGAATACTGCGTCCTGCACGTCGCGTCTGTGGATACGGATGGAACCGCCGCCGATTTCGGTGCCGTTAAGTACCATGTCGTAAGCTTTGGCATATACTTTGCCGGGGTCGGTAGCAAGCAGAGGAATATCTTCTTCGCGCGGAGAGGTGAACGGATGGTGCATTGCAACATAGCGTTTTTCTTCTTCGCTGTATTCAAACATCGGGAAATCAACAACCCAGGTAAAGGCCAGTTTGTTTTCGTCGATAAGGCCGCGGCGTTTTGCCATTTCGATACGCAGTGCGCCGAGAGCAGCTGCAACAACGGAAGGTTTGTCGGCAACAAAGAGCAGCAGGTCGCCCGGTTCTGCTTCAGCGGTTTTAAGAATGTTTGCAAGGTATTCTTCGCTGAAGAATTTGGCAATCGGGGATTTTACGCTGCCGTCCGGCTGAATCTGCATCCAGGCAAGGCCTTTGGCGCCGTAAATGGCAACAAAATTAACCAGGCCGTCAAGTTCGCGGCGAGGAATACCGGCATCGCCCTTAACGTTAATGGCTTTAACAATGCCGCCTTTATCAATAATATCATTAAATACTTTAAATTCGCTGCCTTTAACGGCTTCGGTCATATTGATAAGCTCCATGCCGAAACGCAGGTCAGGCTTATCGCTGCCGTATTTATCCATAGCTTCGTCCCAGGTCATGCGCTGGAATTTTTCCGGCAGGTCAACACCAAGCGCGCCTTTAAATACGTGGCGGATTAAACCTTCGGTCATATCCATAATGTCGTCGGCGTCAACAAAGCTCATTTCAATATCAAGCTGGGTAAATTCCGGCTGTCGGTCGGCACGCAGGTCTTCATCGCGGAAGCAGCGTACAATCTGGAAGTAGCGTTCCATACCGGCTACCATCAAAAGCTGTTTGAAAATCTGCGGGGACTGCGGCAGAGCATAGAACTTGCCGGGGTTTACGCGGCTCGGTACGAGGTAATCGCGTGCGCCTTCCGGAGTGCTCTTGGTCAGCATCGGAGTTTCAATTTCGCAGAAATCATGGTTGTCCATATAATCGCGCATCAGTTTGGTAACTTTGTGGCGCAGCATTAAATTGCGCTGCATTTCCGGACGGCGCAGGTCAAGGTAACGGTATTTAAGGCGCAGGTTTTCGTCAACGTCAATGCCGTCCTGAATGTAGAACGGAGGGGTTTTGGCGCTGTTTAAAACTTCCAGCTCTTTGGCTACAACTTCAACTTCGCCGGTGGCAAGGTTGGGGTTGATGGTTTCTTCGCTGCGCAGGCGTACAACGCCGTGCACTTTAATAACGTATTCGCTGCGGATAGCTTCTGCCTTGGCAAAATCTTCACCGGCGTGGTCGGGGTCAACCACTACCTGCACAATGCCGCTGCGGTCGCGCAGGTCAATAAAAATCAGTCCGCCGTGGTCGCGTCTTTTGGCAACCCAGCCGCAAAGCACAACTTCTTTTTCGTTGTCGGCTTTGGCAAGCGTGCCGCAATAATGATTGCGTTTCAAATTACTCATACTTTTGCACCTCTGTTTGTAAAATTGTTACTATTTCATCAACAGGAATTTCTGTTTGTGTACTGTTTGCCATATCCTTTAAGGTTACGGCACCGCGTTCCAGTTCGCCGTCGCCAAAAATAACGGCAAATTTGGCATTCAGGCGCCCGGCCTGCTTCATCTGCGCTTTCATGCTGCGCGCCATAAAGTCAAACTCGGTTTTAAGCCCCGCCTGCCTTAAGGCGATAGCGGTTTTAAAGGCCAGTTCAAAATTATCCTGATTGGGGCAGACGATAAAAGCGTCGATGCCGTCTTTATGCTCCGGCAAAAGGTTCTGGCTTTCAAGCGCCAGAAGGATGCGTTCCATGCCCATGGCAAAGCCGATGCCGGAAACATCCTGGCCGCCGATTTCCTTAACAAGGCCGTCGTAACGTCCGCCGCCGCATACAGCGCTCTGTGCGCCCAGCGGTACATACTGAATTTCAAACGCGGTTTTGGTGTAATAATCAAGCCCACGCACCAGTGTGTTGTCCACTTCAAAATCAATGCCTGCGGCAGTTAAAAGTTTTTTTACGCCTTCAAAATGCTCGCGGCATTCTTCGCACAGGCAATCACCAAGGCTCGGCGCACCGGCTGCAAGTTCGTGGTCATGCGGCACTTTGCAGTCCAAAAGGCGCAGCGGGTTGCGCTCAAAGCGCGATTTGCAGTCGTCGCACAATTCTTCCAGATGCGGGCGGAAATAATCCTGCAATTTGGCTCTGTGCTGCGGGCGGCATTTGGGGCAGCCCACGGAATTGATTTTCAAGTGCAAATCCTTTAAGCCCAGTTCCTTTAAAATGGTAACGGCAAGTAAAATTGCCTCGGCGTCAATCGCCGGTGTATCCACACCCAGCGCTTCAATGCCAAACTGGTGGAACTGGCGGTAACGCCCTGCCTGCGGACGGTCGTAGCGGAACATCGGCCCGATATAATACAGCTTTGTCGGCGCAGGCTCTGCATAAAGCTTGTGTTCGCAGAAAGCGCGCACGGCAGACGCCGTATTTTCCGGGCGCAGTGTAATGCTGCGGTTGCCGCGGTCGGTAAAAGTATACATTTCTTTTTCAACAACATCGGTGGTATCGCCAATGCCGCGTTTAAACAACTCGGTATGCTCAAATACCGGCGTTCTTATTTCTTTATAGCCATATTGCGCGCAAATACGGCGCATAACGGCTTCTACATACCGCCAGTTTTCAATTTCCTGCGGCAGTATATCTTTTGTGCCTCTTGGCGCAGTAGTAAGCAAGCTGATTCCTCCTCACTGCCTTCTATGGCTTACTCTGTCCATAAATTTACATACTTATTAATTGTACCACAACAATGGCAGTATATTCAACATTTTAAGCAAAACTTTACAACCAAACAAAGAAAACACAGCTATAAACTGTGTTTCAAAACATATAGCAAGCAAAATTTTTATACTGATATTTAAGCAAAACCTTTTATTTTTTGTTGAAGGAAATCTGTAAGCTTATTTAATTCTTCTGTTTTATCCTTCCAACAATCTTTGATTTTACCCGTATAACCTTCAGCTGCCATAATTAAAAGATAGGCCAATTCTTCAGGAACATTTTCTGCCGCCCAATATGCAGCAATATCTTTTGGACAAATTTTTTGGCTGCTCAAACTATACCACATTCTGGCAAGCGTAAGCAATACATTTCTTTCATCACCGTTAATAGTTTTCATTAAAGCAGGCAAAGAATGCAAAATTGCTTTATTAATTTTTTCAAATCCTATTTCCGGCAGCAAATTTTCTGCCGGAACGCCATATAAAACAATACTGCTACTCCGAGCCTGAAATAAAAGTAAAATTATATCCGGTTCAACATAACGCTGCGGAATTTTTCCGGATTCTATATCGGCTCTTAACCATTCCCCGTACATATATTCGCATTCGGGAATTTTTTCAGTTAATGTCAATATATGTTCACTTACTATGGTAACTTCTAATGGACGATTATTTTTATCTCCTATTTTCCCGGATAATTCAAGCAGCCTTTTTGTAAGCGTTAAACGATGTGCTTCGCTTAAATACTCCTTAATAACAACCAAAATATCCAAATCACTTTCGTGTTTAAGCCCGCCCAATACAGCAGAGCCATATAAATATACGCCAATTAATTGTTTTTGAAGTATTTTCTGCAACAACGCCGTTACTGCGCTCACCTGTACGGGCAGTAATTTTTTTGTTACTTCATAACTATTCATCATACTATCATTTCATTGTTTTTCCCTTAACTGTTCATCGCTGCTGTGCCACAGCTCTTTATACAAAACGCGGTACACAGCGGCAACAGGCACGGCAAACAGCATACCCAAAATGCCGTACAGCTTGGCGCCGATTAAAAGGCTTAAAATTAAAATTACCGGATGCAAATCAATCTTTCTGCCGATAATGCGCGGCATTAAAACATTGGCATCAAACTGGTAGAACACCAGATAAAACAGCGCCACATAAAAGGCCGACTGCGGGCTTTGCGAATAAGCTATGAACACCGCAGGCACGGCGCCGATAAGCGGCCCCACAACCGGCACCATTTCCGCAAGAATGGCAAGCAGGCCAAAAACAAGCGGATAATGAATACCCAAAATCGTTGTGCCGACGGCTATGCAAAAGCCTGCAATAAGGCTCAGGCGTGCCAGCCCCTGAATGTAGCAGCTTAAGGTTATGCCTATTTCATCAATAATATGCGCTACACGCGGCTGCGCTTCGTAGCTGAAAAAGTTAATCAGCATTGCGCGCAGGTCGCGCCAGTCTTTTAAAAAGTAAAATGCCAGGAAAGGCACAACAATCAGGCCGACAAGGTTGGCAATAATGTCAAGCGTCGATTTTAACAGGTTGCGCAAAACCGCTGCCACAAATCCCATCAGCCAGCTGGTAATATAATCGAAAAGGCTTTCTATATTATGCGGCAGGCGCGGGTAATTGGCAGGGTCTTCCAAAAGCCAGTCAAAAGTTGCGGCATCCATTTTGGTGGTATAATCAGGTATTTTGCCTACAAGGGCGTTAATCTGCCCGAACAGCGGCAAAATAATAAAGGTTACGGCGCAGAACACAATAACCCCAAAGGCTACAAACGCCATTAAAATTGTTACCACGCGCGAAAGATGGATTGTGCCGCGCCCAAGCGTAATTTTGCCAAACAGTTTGGTAACGGGGTGCAGCAAAAATGCCAGCCCCACCGCCAAAAGTATCGGCAGCAGAAAGTTGCCCAACAGGTAAAATATAAACGATATAAATGCCGCCACAGCCACTTTAAAAGCGGTGCTGTTGCGTAATGTGCTGAAATCTTTAATCATCTGTTACTGCAGAAACGGATTTCTGCGTCTCTCCCATCCTACCGTAGTAGCAGGCCCGTGGCCCGGCAAAAGTTTAACGTCGTCGTCAAGCGGAAGAATTTTTTCTTTAATGGACTGTAAAAGCTGTTTGTATGAACCGCCGGGGAAATCCGTTCTGCCGATTGATTCGGCAAAAACTGTATCGCCGCAGAACACAACGCCGCCGGTTAAAAGGCATACGCCGCCGGGAGTATGCCCCGGTGTTGCCAGCACTTTAAACTTAATGCCGGCTGCTTCCACTTCATCGCCGTCGGCATAAAACTTATCGGCTGCTTTTTTAAGCGCTCCCCCGCCGATATAAGCGGCAAGGCTGCCCACAGGGTCAGTAAGCATCGGCGCATCTTCCTTACTGATATACACCGGTGCGCCGGTCTTTTCCGCAACTTCTGCCAGCGCCATAATATGGTCGCCGTGGCCATGCGTTAAAAATATGGCGTCAACGGTAAGGTTTTCCTTCTGCACGGCTTCCATAATGCGGCCTGCATCTCCGCCCGGGTCGATAATAACGCCGTGGTGCGTTTCTTCGTTAACTACAATGTAACAGTTGGTGGCAATATAGCCAACCTCCATTGCGATAATTTTCATCTAAATCCTCCTGTAAAGCGGTTTATTAAATGTGGTGCACGCTTGAAGAAACCTGGCGTTCAACACTGTAAACGCCCTTCATGCGTTTTATTTTATTCATAATGTTATCAAGCTGCTCCAGATTGCTGATATCCAGCCCCATGGTGATGTAAGCGTTTTTATGCTTGTCGGTGCGGCAGTTAAGCGCGTTAATGTTCAGCTTGGCTTCGCTTGTAACCTGCATAATATCCGCCATCATGCCGGGCCTGTCGGAAGCGTTGATAACAATGTTAACTTTATAAACGGCATCGGTAGTAATATCCCACGATACCTCAATCAAACGGCGCTGCTCGTCCGGATTGTTGCTTAAAACATTGGGGCAGTCCGTGCGGTGTACGGAAATACCGCTGCCGCGCGTAATATAACCTATTACCGGGTCGCCCGGAATCGGGTTGCAGCAGCGCGCCAGCTTAACCATAATGCCTTCCTCGCCTTTAACGAGAATGCCGTGGCTGGCCTTGGCCTTGCTGCGGCGCGGTTTAAGTTCTGCCAGAAGCTGCGAAAGGTCTTTGGTAACTGTAAGCTTCTGCTCTTTTTTATAAAGCTCAACCAGCTTGCTCATAACGCCGTTAAGCGTTACGCCGCCGTAGCCCACGCTGGCATACAGCGCTTCCTCGCTGTCCAGGCGGAATGAAGCTGCCACATTTTTAACCTTATCTGCCTTAAGCAGCACTTTAATATCATAACCGAGGCGCTTGGTTTCTTTTTCAAGCATCTCGCGCCCTTTGGCAATATTTTCTTCGCGGCGCTCTTTTTTGAACCACGAACGGATTTTGTTGCGCGTATCGGAAGAACCGACAATGTTCATCCAGTCGCGGCTCGGGCCTGTGGCCTGCTTGGAGGTGATAACTTCGACGATATCGCCGTTGCTTAATTTGTAATCGAGCGGCACAATGCGCCCGTTAACCTTTGCGCCTACGCAGCGGTTGCCTACATCCGTATGAATACGGTAAGCAAAGTCAATCGGCACGCTGCCGACAGGCAGGTCAATAACGTCGCCGCGCGGCGTAAACACGAATACTTCGTCGGCAAAAACGTCCATTTTTACCGTGTTTACAAAGTCGCGCGAATCGCTCATATCCTTGTGCCATTCCAAAAGCTGGCGCAGCCAGGAAAGTTTGGCTTCAAAGTCCTTATCGCCGCCGGACGGCATATTGCTCTTGCCGCCGCTTTCTTTATAGCGCCAGTGCGCAGCAATACCAAACTCAGAAATGCGGTGCATTTCAAAAGTACGGATTTGAATTTCCAGCGGCTGCCCGTTATGGTACAACACGGTGGTATGCAGCGACTGGTACATATTGGATTTCGGCACGGCAATGTAGTCCTTTACACGCCCCGGAATCGGGCGCCACAGGCTGTGCACAACGCCCAGCGTGCCGTAGCAGTCCGCAACGGTATCAACCAGCACGCGGATGGCCAGCAAATCATAAATTTCGCTGAGTTCTTTATGGTCACGCTGCATTTTTTTGTAAATGCTGTAAAAATTCTTCGGGCGTCCCTGAATTTCACACTTAATGTGCTGCTCGTCCAAATGCTCTTTAATTTCCGCCATTGCCTCGTGAATCATGGCTTCCCTTTCGCGGCGCTTTACTTTAACCTGTTCCACAAGGTCGTAGTAAATTTCCGGCTCCATATAACGGAAGGCCAAATCCTCAAGCTCCCACTTAATGGTGTAAATGCCGAGGCGGTGCGCAAGCGGCGCGTAAACCTCCATTGTTTCGCGCGAGATGGACTGCTGCTTATGCACCGGCATATACTTCATGGTGCGCATGTTGTGCAGGCGGTCGGCCAGCTTAATCATAATAACGCGTATGTCCTTGGCCATAGCCAGAAACATTTTGCGGTAGTTTTCAATCTGCTGGTCCTCTTTGCTGATGTATTCGATTTTGCCGAGCTTGGTAACGCCGTCTACAAGATCTGCCACCTTCACGCCGAACATTTCCTTCAACTGGTCAAGCGTGGTTTCGGTATCTTCAACAACGTCATGCAAAAAAGCTGCGGCAAGCGTGGTTTCGTCCATTTGCAGCTCTGCCAGTATCGTGGCCACGCCCAGCGGATGAATAATATACGGCTCGCCCGATTTACGGCGCTGATTGGCATGGGCTTTGGCAGCTACGTCATAGGCCTTATGTACAAATGCCACCTGGTTATCATTAAGATATTTTTTTATCATTTCGAAGAATTCTTCGACGCTAATTACATGTGTTTCCGGCATATAACCACATCCTTACCCAATCAATTTCCGTGCCCGCCCGCTATTACCTGCGGAGAGGCAAGCATATTGGCACGGTACTGCCTGTAAATCCTACGGCCGGTTTCTTCAGCCTGCCTGAAGGCAGGAGAATTTTCCAGATTATTTTTTCTGACGGCGGCCATGCTCACCTTGCCGCCGCTGCGGTTGATGAAATTCAGTTCTTCAAACACCGTTAAATAAATTTCTTCCATGCCGCATTCGGCAATAAGCACGGCTTCATCAGCAATTACTTCTTTTTTCAGGCGGCAGGCCATTTTTTTATAGGCCTCCGCCAGATGCAGACGGTTGGGGCAGCGCCTGAACAGCACTTCAACCGCATTATCGTAATCAACATTATTATACAACAGAAATAAACTGCAACCAAGGCTGCCTTTTTTTAACGATGCTGCAAATTCGGCAACATCGCACTCCGGCAAATCATACAGCACCACGGTGCGCGCCGCTTCGCAGCTGCCATATTCCCTTACAAACGCTGCATCTATATCCGTATTTTCCAAAAAGGCTTTTTTATCGTTAACATAAATAAGTATATCACTTTCGGTTTGCAAAAGTTTTTTTACAAAGGCCTGCTTGTTAATTTCTTCGTGCCGGTAATCGTAAATTGCCAGCTTCTGGGCAAAATCAACAACCTGCAAATTAACGTTTTCCTTATCCTGCCATACATTAATTTTCGGCATAAACACCAGGTCTGCCTCCGCGCCGTTATACATGCAGGGGTAATTTTCCGCTCCGCCCCACATCAGGCACTGGTAAGGCTGCCCGCCGTACAATGCCGAAAAACGCAGATGCGTATTTTCCGCACCGAAAATTTTGGCATAACGCACCGCAGCGCCCTTAAACGCAAACAGCGGCGCCGGGTTGCTGCTGCCATATGGCTCCAGCAGCTTAAGTTCGTTTAAAAGCGGCACATCAAGCACGTAATCCTTATCTACCAAAAGGTCTACGTTAAGCACCGGCAGGTAATCTTCCGGCTTTAAGGTACGCGCCACCTCCGCGCGGAACTGCCGCTTAAACTCCTCAATATTTGCCGTTTTTACCGTCAGCCCCGCCGCCTGATGATGCCCGCCGAACTGCACCAGAAGCCCGCTGCACGCATCAATGGCACGGTACAAATCAAGGCTCGGTATGCTGCGGCAGCTGCCCTTGGCAACCTCGCCGTCGATGCTTATAAGTATTACCGGCAAATGGTACTTATCTACCAGGCGCGACGCCACAATGCCGATAACGCCTGCGTGCCAGCCTTCCTTTGCCAGCACAATCGCCGTATCAATGTGTTCATACTGTGCCAGCATTTTTTCGGCATCCATAAAAATCTCACGGCTTATTTTCTGCCTCAGCGTGTTTTCTTCGTTCAGCGCTTCGGCAATTTCTGCCGCACGCGCTTCATCCTGCGCCGTTAAAAGCTCCACCGCCAGCTGCGCGTGCTCCAGCCTGCCAACGGCGTTAAGCCTCGGCGCCAGTATAAAGCCTATATTTTCGGAAGTTATATCCTTAACCGGGCAGCGGCTCTTTTCTATCAGCGCCTTCAGCCCAATGTTTTCCGTTGTTTCCATCTTTTTAAGCCCGTGCTTAACCAGCGCGCGGTTTTCGCCCCACAGCGGCACAATGTCGGCCACCGTGCCCAAAGCCACAAACTCGGTGTTGCCGTCCCACAGCGGCTCATTTGGATAGCGCATTTTATAAAGCGCCTGGCACAGCTTAAAGGCCACGCCCACGCCGGAAAGATGCTCAAACGGGTAATTGCAATCTTTCTGATGCGGATTTACAAGTGCATAAGCCTCCGGCAAAACCTCCGGCGGCGTATGGTGGTCAGTTACCACAATATCAAGCGTTTTTGGCGCGCCTGCAATTTCCTTTACCGCGCTGATGCCGCAGTCCACCGTTACTACAAGCGTCGTCCCGGCTTCCGCCAGATGGTTCAGCGCGTCAATATTCAGCCCGTAGCCTTCGCTTTTGCGCTCCGGTATATAAGTGTTAACGTCTGCTCCGCAGTCTTTTAAAAACAAATACAAAAGCGAGCTTGCGCTGATGCCGTCCACATCGTAATCGCCGTAAACGGTAATGCGCTCGCCGGCATCAATGCCGCGCCAGATACGCTCTGCCGCTTTGGGCATATCCTTCATTAAAAACGGGTCGTGGTAAGGCTCGGCACTGCCGTATAAAAACTCACGCACGCTTTTGGCATCTTTTATGCCGCGGTTCAGCAAAATGCCTGCCACCAGCGGCGAAACGCCCGCCTGCTGCGCCAGTTTTTCCGCTTCTTCCCTGTTAAATTCGTTAAACTGCCATATTTTATGTTTCTTCATGCTTTGCTATCAGCTTCTCCCGCAGGTTTTTCCAGCTCTTTATTGCGCTGGCTGTGCATAAGCATTTCTTTTTCTTCTTTTAATTTGGCATTTTCTTTTTTCAGCTGGTCAATTTCAAATTTCAGGCTCTTGTTATACAAATAGTGCTTGGCTTTCAGCATCAGTGTAAAAAAGCCCATGGCCAGCGCGCCCAAAAGCGCAGCGCCCAAAATTACCACAACAAGGCTGGTCTGCACCGTCCACATCAAAAAGCCAACCGTTACGTCAGCAGCGTTCTGCACTGCAAATACCGCCACAATAATACTGATAATTAATGTAAAAAGCAAATACGGCATATCATCATCTCCCATCAAAAATTTAAATAAACTTATAAAGTATATTATTCGCTTAAACTATGCAAAATACCTGCCGCAACCATAAACAGCGGCAATTTTTTTGCATATCGCCGCCAAAAACTGCCGCATACAGTTACAAACTTTACAAAAACAAGCCTACATAAAAACGCCTGGCGGCATTAACCGTCAGGCGTTAAAAGTTTTATTTATTATCTGCCAAGCCAGGAGCGGGAAGATTTTTTACCTGCTTCTTTGTTTATTTCTACGGAAGAAGGAGCATACAAAAGCATATCGTCCTGCACTTTGGATACGCGCGCACCGATAATATAGCTTACACCGTTAAGGTAATCGAAAATACGGTTGCGCATTACGCAGTCCACAGCCTCAAAAGAAATCATCAGCGTGGAGCCGCTCATCAGCGCATCTGCATATTCACGCACATCGCTGAACTGGCGCGGGGTACGCACCAGAATATCCATATGCCCGGATTTTACAAGGCAAGGCCCGCCGTAGCCAACTTCTTCAGTATCTGTATGCCAAAACTTTAAAGCAGTGTTTTTTAAATCCATCTCCTGTGCCTCCATCCAAATTCATATTTCAGCTAATGTACTGTTAATACTTCTACAAAAAATTTTTAAATCCTGCTTTTGGCAAAAATTTATTGTTTGTTGCGCGCACGCAGTCTGCCGCGTTCAACCCTGTCGAGGATTTTCTTGCGCATACGGATGCTCTTGGGTGTTACTTCTACAAGTTCGTCGTCGTTAATGTGTTCCAGAGCCTGCTCCAGAGAGAAGGTTTTGGGCGGAATCAGGCGGATTGCTTCATCACTGCCGGAAGCACGCATGTTGCTGACATGTTTTTTCTTGCAGGGGTTAACGTCCATATCATCTTCACGGCTGTTTTCGCCGATAATCTGGCCTTCGTAAACCTGTTCGCCCGGCACGATAAACATGGTGCCGCGTTCCTGTGCGTTGCTGATACCGTAAGAAGTGGTTTCACCGGCTTCAAAAGCAACAAGGCTGCCGCGGGTACGGCCCGGAATATCGCCTTTATAAGGCGCATAGCCTGCAAATACGTGGTTCATAATGCCGTTGCCTTTGGTATCGGTTAAGAACTGGTTGCGGAAGCCGATAAGGCCGCGCGCCGGAATTAAAAATTCCATACGCAGGTAGCCAGCCATTTCGGTCATGTTCTGAAGCTCTGCCTTACGCAGGCCAAGGCCTTCCATAACGGCACCCATAAAGTCCTGCGGCACGTCAATGGTCAGCGCTTCCATAGGCTCAAGCAAATTGCCTTCTTCGTCGCGGTGGGTAATAACCTTCGGTTTGCCAACCTGCAATTCGTAACCTTCGCGGCGCATGGTTTCAATTAAAATGGAAAGATGCAGCTCGCCGCGGCCCTTAACAATGTAAGAATCCGGACTTTCCGTTTCTTCAAGCCTCATGGCTACATTGGTTTTAACTTCTTTAAACAGGCGCTCACGCAGATGGCGGCTTGTTACAAATTCGCCTTCGCGGCCTGCAAACGGGCTGGTGTTAACGGAAAATACCATGGAAAGAGTAGGCTCGTCGATGCTGATGCCTTCCAGTTTTTCGGGGTTTTCAGCGTCGGCAATGGTATCGCCGATATTAGCGTCGGCAAGGCCGATTAAAGCAACGATATCGCCTGCGGCAACTTCGTCAACTTCAACGCGCTTTAATCCCTGATAGGTATACAGGCGGCCGATTTTAGCCTTGCGGTTGCTGCTATTGTCCATCAGCATGATGTTTTCGCCGTTGTGAATGGTACCGCGTACAACACGGCCTACAACAATACGGCCTACATAATCGTCGTAATCAAGCGTATTAACAAGCATTTGCAGCGGAGCTTCTGTATCAACGTCCGGTGCGGGAATGTTCTCTAAAATTACGCGGAACAAAGGCTCCAGGTTATCGCTTTCATCTTCCATGGAAAGTTTGGCAATGCCGTTGCGGGCAGAGGTTAAAACAACCGGGAATTCCAGCTGGTCGTCGTTGGCGTTCAGTTCAATAAACAAATCCAGAACTTCGTCAATAACTTCGTTTACGCGCTGGTCAGGGCGGTCGATTTTATTAATAACAACAATAGGTTTCAAATTGCGTTCAAGCGCTTTGCGCAGAACATATTTGGTCTGCGGCATAGGGCCTTCGTAAGCATCTACAAGCAGCAGCACGCCGTCAACCATGGTGAGCACGCGCTCTACTTCGCCGCCGAAATCGGCATGGCCCGGAGTATCAAGAATATTAATTTTAGTGCCGTTGTGCATTACAGCCGTGTTCTTTGCCAAAATAGTAATGCCGCGTTCACGTTCCAGTGCGTTAGAGTCCATAACGCGTTCTTCAACATGTTCGTTAGCCCTGAAAACGCCGCTCTGTTTCAGCATAGCATCTACAAGGGTTGTTTTGCCGTGGTCAACGTGGGCAATAATTGCAATATTACGCAAATCGTTTCTTATCATAAAAGTCTTTCTTCCTCTCTTGCTGGCTGCTCACGGCAGCAGGGTAATGCTAAAAAAATAATAACGCCGCAGCTTCTTATGCGACTAATCTATTATATTATTTTTAAAAAGCAATGTCAACAAAACGCAGTAAAGAAGCTGTAAAAGCGCAGTAAACAGTAAAATAGCCCGGCAGAACAATTCCGGGCTTTACTAACTTTCTATTTTATGCAGTTTGTTCTTTTACTTCAACGCCTTTATTATATAATTCTTCGGGCGAAATATCAATTTCACCGTCAAGCCACGTTACAGTGCCATAATCAATATAACATTGCTTAAATAACTCAATATCTTTTTTATATTGCATTTTGGATATGTTTAGTGCATAATATTATCACGATTAAAATGTTTCAGATAATTATTATGGCTGTAAACTATAAAATTAAATAACCAAGCGGAGGATATTATATATGAATCTTGGAACAGCAAAAATAACTAAAATTAAAGCTAATGCACTTTTAGCTTTGGATAAATTTTTGACAAAACGTTTAAATTCTAATGACGAAAAATTAATTAAAATTGTTCAAACAATATCTTACTGGATTTTAGACTATGTTAAGTTTTTGACCTATGAAAGTAACAACAATATGAAATTTAAACGTTATAAACGCGGCGATGTTATTAAAGTAAATTTTGGTCACCGCATAGGTCGAGAACACGGTGGGCTTCATTATGCCATAGTTTTAGATGTTAAAAACCCATTGCAATCAAACCTTTTAACTGTAGTGCCTCTAACATCAGTAAAAGAACATACTAACTTAGAAAAACTTGGTAAAGATAGAATTTTCATCGGCAATGAAATATATAAAGAAATAATTAATAAAACTAACCGTTTGCCTGCTGGAAGCCATGAAAAGACAGCTGTTTCAAAAGAATTGGCAAGAATGAAAACCGGAAGTATAGTTTTAATCGGGCAAATTACTACTATCAGTAAGTATAGAATTTATGACCCGCTTTCAAGTAAAAACGCCTTGCACGGCATCAAAGTATCTGATAATACCCTAACACAGATAGACGAAAAAATAAAAATATTATTTACCAACTCTATTTGACAAAAACGATGTTAAGTTGTAATATAATAGTACATAGCCCCTTGCGGGCACTATCAAAGACTTAGCCTTTACAGGCACTATAAAAACACCGTCTGCAAAAGTAGACGGTGTTTTTAGTTTATTATTAAAATAAATACCCTATAAAATTGGAAAAGCTGGAAATGCCAAAAGCATATCCAGCCCCGAAAGTGTTAAGCCGCAAACTTAACTTTTCCAAAAATAATGTTTGAATAAAAAATATTGATAGACTTGTTTGTTGAGCAAGTATCTATCAATACCGATGAAGTTTTTGTAACATTTAGTACAAAAAGCGTATGCACATATATGGTGCCGAAGACCGGACTTGAACCGGTACGGGGATCACTCCCCGAGGGATTTTAAGTCCCTTGCGTCTGCCAATTCCGCCACTCCGGCATGAATATGGAGGCGACACCCGGAATCGAACCGGGGATAAAGGTTTTGCAGACCTCTGCCTTACCGCTTGGCTATGTCGCCGTAATAATGGAGCGGAAAACGAGATTCGAACTCGCGACCCCCTCCTTGGCAAGGAGGTGCTCTACCACTGAGCTATTTCCGCAAATGGTGCCTCAGCACAGAATCGAACTGTGGACACAAGGATTTTCAGTCCTTTGCTCTACCAACTGAGCTACCGAGGCAATGGCGACCCGGATGGGACTCGAACCCACGACCTCCGCCGTGACAGGGCGGCATTCTAACCAACTGAACCACCGGGCCATAAAAGCTACATTCGATATTATATGTTATTTACGGCCTACTGTCAACCCTTTAAGTTAAATTTATTACAGATTATTTAAAATTAAGTAAAAAATCTTCCAGCTTTTCATCAAGCAGCGCTTCAAGCTGAGGCAGGCTTTTCGCGTCAAAATCCGTAATATTGTCAGGTTTCAGGACATGCTTGGTTTCGGCAAAAAATTCATCACGGAAACGGTTATACAAAAATACCAGCTGGTCACCCGTGGCAAAATCCGTATAATCCAAAAAAATAATACTGCCGTTAATATATTCAATCGCGTTTTCTGGGCGTATAAAAAGCTCAAAGCGGCCTATCTTTTCCGGCAGCTTCTCACCGTACGTCCATTCAGGCAGGCCCGTTTCTTTAATAATCACGCCCAAATCGTGCCTTGTGCGGATGTCTATATCATGCACCAGCGCAGGCAGTTTGTCCTTCACGTGTTCGGCAAAGCGCTCACGGCTGCGGAAAAAATAACGTATATCGCGGTACTGGTGCAGCCCGGCAATTTTTACGGGCACATAGTCAAAAGTTTCGGATGTATAAGTTATATCCAGACGGCAGCGCACAGCGTCATTGCGGTACGAAGCAATATTCAGCACCTGCCCGTCAATCATGCGGTCCTGATGCAGGGTAAAGCCGTTAATTTCATCCGGCAGCTCTTTTAAAAACTCCCAGCCGTCCAGCGCCTCGCGGATTTCTTCTATACTCGGTTCGCTCATAAAATCCTCCCAAAAGTAGTCTGCCCTTATTATACACTATTTAGCCGCCTGCGTTAAGACATAATCGCGCCTGCCGATAAACTGCCTGTACCACAGCGCTTTGCCGCGGATAACATTGCCGCCCGGCACAAGCCCGCCGTAAAGCGGTCTGTCCGGCAGATACCATAAATCCCAGCGAGTATCCGGGTCGCCGCTGTGCGGGCCGTAACCGTCAAAAAGTGCGGCTTCGCAGTGCGTAGTAACCGTCAGCAACTTTATTTCAAGCCCCAGCACATACGTAAGCACCGCCACGGTTTTGGCCATTGCTTCAATCTGCTGCTGGGTCGGCGGTTCTTTGCCAAAATCTGTTTCGCTTCCGCGGATAGCCGACGCACCTGCCGCACAGCACATGGCTATGCCGATGCTGCCCGTGTTGCGCCGCCAGGTATGCGCTTTAAGCTCCGTAAAATCTTCGCAGGTTAAATACAGCTCGCCGCATGCGCCGATGTTGATGTGGTAATCGTCATAAACATCGTCATAGTGCCCCGCCGTCCAGTGCAGGTAAATGCGGTTTATTTTGCCGCGGCTGCGCTTTGCCACCTCCGCCAGCTTTTTGTAATCGATTTGAACAGGATTTACAACAATCACTTTAACAACTCCTCTCAGCCATATAAACGCCATAAAAGCTAAAAAAATTTACCCATGACAAAAAATTTTTTAAATATTTTTTCGCCGCAGGTAAATTTTCGGGGTTAAAAATCCGTTTATGTGGGTGAGAGTTTCTTTTCTTGTTCTCTTTTTTGCCTGTTTTTTCTCTTGTTCTTTTCTTTGCCGTATTACGTTCTTACCTTGTTCAGTATAAGTTAAAAGATTATTATATATAATCTACCTTGTTCCCAATAGTACTAACGTACGTAAGCAGTAAAACCAAATTGGCTTGTAACAAAGTAAGGGAGCAGGAAAAGCAGCAGTACGTTAGCAGCGTTGCCTGACAATTTTATGCAAAACAGGCACTATCTTCAAACTGAGATAGTGCCGTAAGCAGGGCTATGCAACCTTGCAGGCAGCACTTAAAACACCTGCTGCCGCAGGCGGAACTGCTAAAGCTGCTTACAAACAGCAAAAGGGAGCAGCCCTGAAACTGCTCCCTTTTGAGAGAAATTAAAAATTATTTGCTGTATCTGTTAATTAAAACATGAAGTACAGTTCGGAGAAGATGGTTTGTGCATCTTCATTAGTGGTCTGAGATTCCATATCCCAGTAGTTAACCATGCCTACAATGTTTTTGGCAAAGGTATAGCTTACGCCTACGTTCCAGCCTTTATAGCCGTCATCAAAATATTCGGCATCGGTGGTCGGGTTAATATAAGCGCTCGGGCTCTGGTCATAGTAGCCTGCGTGGATGCCGTAGCTGCCCGGGGTATCCGCTTCAGCGCCTTTCCATGCCAGGTCTGCCCACCAGCCGTCTTTACCGGCGTTTTCGTATTCTTTATCGCCGCGCATATATTCAGCACTCAGGGTAAAATCGCCAAAGCCGTAGCTTGCGCCGACGTTCCAAATTTCTTTATCCATGTTGGAATTGGTTTTAAAATAGCCAACATAAGCATCAACATCGCCCAGTGCTGCTTCCAAAGTGCCGATGTAAATTCTGTCGTCGCTGTCAAGCAGATTGGTATCATCAACTTCTACACTGTCATAAGCTTTGCCTGCTGCGGCAGATACTTTAATTTTATCGCCGTAGGAAACTCTTGCCATATCCAGGTTGGCATCAAGAATGTTGCCGCTGAAAGTTACTTCGTTGTAACGGCCTGCAACCACGTCAAGTCCGCCAACGCGGCCTTCTACATAAGCGCGGGCAAAGTCAATTTTTTCATCGCCGGTTTTGTTGCCAAAATCCTGATTGTTTTCGAACATACCGGTGTAGGCCCAGTCTTCGTTAATCTGGCCGTTTACCCATAAACGGGAACGCAAAAGACCTTCGTGTCCGTCATGACCAGCAGCATCAGTGTCAACATCACGGTAGGACGCGCGTACTTCGCCGGTAACTTTTACATTGTCGGCTTTCTTTTCAAGGTTAGCCACGCGTACGCCGAGGCTGTCGAGTTCATCAGCAAATTCGGCTGCCAGCTTATCAACGTTAGCGCCTTTGGCCATTGCTTTTGCTACAATCTGTGCCATTTCGTAGCGGGTCATAAGTTTGTCGCCGCCGTAGGTGCCGTCGGGGTAACCGTCTACAACACCTTCTGCTGCCAGTTTGTTAACTGCATCATAAGCCCAGTGGCCTGCCGGTACATCACTGAAAGGGTTTGCGGCATAAGCGCTTGCGGTAACGCCAAGAGCCATTGCCATTGCTAAAACTAAAGATTTTTTCATTGCGGGTTCCTCCTAAAAACTTTTTAGAGAACGCCTGCCGCAAACTGTTTTTTATAACGCGAGTTGCCTTGTTTCCTCTGTTATTTCTTTTTAACAGTTTGCGCTTACGTAACTCTTTAGTTAGTATACGCTAACTTTGTAATTTTGGCAACCCCTTTTGTGAAATTTTTGACACATTTTCCCAATTGCAAAATAACCCTGCCCTTTTTACAGGCAGGGTTATGGTTAAAACTTGTTATTCTACTGTTACAGATTTTGCAAGGTTACGCGGTTTATCTACATCGCAGCCTCTTGTAAGGGCAGCATAGTAAGCCAAAAGCTGCAAAGGCAGCACGGCCAATATCGGCGCCAGCTCTTTATCCGCACGCGGAATGTAAATAACATGGTCTGCATATTTGGCAATGCTGTCATCACCTTCAAGAGCAATGGCAATAACCATGGCTTCACGCGCCTTAACCTCCTGCAAATTGCTTACGGTCTTGTCGTAAACATCTTCCTGTGTTGCCAGCACAATTACCGGCACACCTTCAACAATAAGTGCCAAAGTGCCGTGTTTAAGTTCACCGGCAGCGTATGCTTCAGCATGAATATAGCTGATTTCCTTCAGTTTCAGCGCACCTTCAAGGGCAACGGCATAATCCAGGCTGCGGCCAAGGAAGAATGCGTCCAGGCTGCTGCCGTAGTGGCGTGCAAAAACTTTAATCTGGTCAACATTTTCCAGCATGTCGTGCAGCTGTTCCGGAACCTTATGCAGGCCTTTTGCAAGTGCGTCTGCCTTATTGCCGTCCAAGGTTCCGCGCAGGCGGCCAACGTAAACGGCAAGCATTAACATTACCAAAAGCTGGGTGGTGTATGCTTTGGTGGAAGCAACGGCAATTTCCGGCCCTGCGTAGGTGTAAACAACCTGGTCTGCCTCGCGCGCAATGGAAGAACCTACAACGTTGGTAACTGCCAAAGTACGGCTGCCAAGGCGTTTGGCTTCTTTTAAAGCTGCCAGGGTATCAATGGTTTCGCCGCTCTGGCTGATAACAATAGTCAGGCAGTTGGCGTCAACCAGCGGGTTACGGTAACGGAATTCACTGGCGATATCCACTTCAACAGGGATGCGCGCCAGATTTTCCAGATAGTATTTGCCGACAATGCCTGCATGATAAGCCGTGCCGCAGGCAACAATAAAGATTTTGCTGATGCCGGTAAAGTCTTCCGGAGTCCAGCCCAGCTCGGTAAAGTTAATTTCCGTGCCGTTTTCGGCTAAACGGCCGCGCATGGTATCTTTAATTGCTTTCGGCTGTTCGTAAATTTCTTTCAGCATAAAATGCTCAAAACCGCCTTTTTCAGCAGCTTCGGCATTCCAGTTAACTTCAAAAACTTTTTTGGTAATCGGCGTGCCGTTAATATCCTGCACCCAAACGCCGTCCTTGGTAACGGTGGCAATTTCGCCGTCGCTCATAATATAGGTACGGCGGGTTTTGGCAATAATCGCCGGAATATCGGAGGCAATAAAGTTTTCTCCTTCGCCAAGGCCGATAATCAGCGGATTGTCCTTCTTCGTGCAGATGAGTTTATCCGGCTCAGCCGCGCACATAAATACCAAAGAATAAGAGCCTTCAATGGTTTTTAAAACTTTTTTAACGGCTTCTTCCATATCGCCTTCGTAAAAATCGGCAAATAAATGTGCTACAATTTCCGTATCGGTGTCGGAAGAAAATTTCTGCCCTTTGGCAATGAGTTTTTCTTTCAGCATCAGGTAGTTTTCGATAATGCCATTGTGTACAACAACAAAATCGCCGCTTTCATCCGTATGCGGATGGGAGTTGCGGTCGGATGGCCTGCCGTGAGTTGCCCAGCGTGTATGGCCGATGCCCATGCTGCCTTCGGGCATTCTGCCTTCCAGCTTATGGCGCAGGGCGTCAAGGCGGCCCACGCATTTTTCAACCCTGATTTTGCCTTTTTCGTAAACCGCAATACCGGCGGAATCATAACCGCGGTATTCCAGCTTGCTCATTCCGTCCAGCAAAAACGGCGCAGCCTGTGCATTGCCTACGTAACCAACAATACCACACATATTAAAATCCTCCTAAAGGTTATTTGCCAGTTCTGCCGCAGCTGCTTTGTCCCCCACGTTGCCATGGGGCTTTGTCAGTCTGCTTACGGCCCGCAGCCGGCCGGGAGGCACCCGCTGACTAATCGATAAACCTCCGCCTCGTCTGCCGCCAAAAGCGGCACTTGCGCTTGGTTGCTGCACATACATTTTGTGCCGCACAGGCCTGGCTGTCCCATGCGGCACCTTTGCAGCTACTTTATTTTACTATATTTTTACAATGCGGTCAATCTAAATTCAGCCCAGCTCGCGCGTAACAACTTCGCCGATGCTGTCGGCAATTTTCTCCAGGCGCTCCTGCACTGGTCCTTCCGCCATAATGCGGATTAACGGCTCGGTGCCGGACGCACGCACAAGCACCTGCCCGTTGTCACCCAGTTCGTCCTGATATTTTTTGATAACGGCTTTAATGGCTTCGTTTTCTTCCCAGCCGTATTTGTTTTTAACACGCACGTTAAGAAGAATCTGCGGGTATTTGGTCATAAGCGCGCCGAGTTCAGAAAGGCGCTTGTTGTTTTTAACCATTGCCGAAAGCAGCTGTACGGCCGTTAAAATGCCGTCGCCGGTTTTGGCAAATTTGCTGAAAATAATATGCCCGGACTGTTCGCCGCCGAGATTATAACCTTCTTTCAGCATTTCTTCAAGCACATAACGGTCGCCTACATTGGTTTTTACGCAGCGCCCGCCATGTTCTGCCATTGCTTTATGCAGGCCAACGTTGCTCATAACGGTTGTTACAAGCACATTATCGTGCAGCTCTTTCTTTTTCATCAGTTCCAGCGCGCAGATAAGCATAATCTGGTCGCCGTCAAGCGGTCTGCCGGTTTCATCAACGGCAAGACAGCGGTCGGCGTCGCCGTCGTTGGCAATGCCTACGTCTGCGCCTTCTTCCAGCACTTTGGCCTGCAAAGCCTCCAGATGCGTACTGCCACAGCCATTATTAATGTTAATGCCGTTAGGCTGGTTAAAAATGGTAATAACATGCGCGCCCAAGGTACGCAGAATTACCGGCGCAATCAGGCTGTTAGCGCCGTTGGAGCAGTCCATAACAACCTTTAAGCCGTTTAATTTGGTCGGCGCGGTGCTGATGATATGGTCGATATAAAGCTTATCCATGGCTTCTTCGTTAATAACGCGCCCAACGGAAGAACCGCTCGGGTTCTTGCTGCTGTCGTGTTCTGCGGCAACCATGGCTTCAATTTCATCTTCCACGGCGTCGGGCAGCTTGTGCCCTGTTTGCGAAAAGAACTTAATTCCGTTGTCTTCAAACGGATTGTGCGAAGCGGAAATTACCGCACCGGCATTGGCATGCAGTTTGGAAGTTAAATACGAAACAGCCGGCGTAGGAATTACACCCAAAAGGTGCGCATTGCCGCCCGCAGAGCAGATACCTGCCGCAAGCGCAGCTTCCAGCATGGTGCCGGAAAGGCGTGTGTCGCGCCCGATAATAATTTTAGGGTTGCGTGTTTCCCTGCCGAAGTAAGACGCAGCAGCGCGCCCCAGTTTAAAAGCAAGTTCCGGTGTAAGTTCCACGTTGGCAATGCCGCGTACACCGTCAGTACCGAATAAACGAGCCATTTTAAAACCTCCATTTATATGTAAAGTTTAAATCTTTTCACCGCATGTATTATAGCAGGCTTTGCCTGAATAAGCAATAATTATAATGGCGCAAAACGCTCCATAACGGCACGCGCCACATGGTAGCCGTCAAGTGCGGCGCTCATAATGCCGCCGGCATAGCCCGCACCTTCGCCGCAGGGGTACAGCCCTCTGTGCGATACGGACTGCTTATCGCTGCCGCGGATAATGCGCAGCGGGGCGCTGGTTCTTGTTTCAACGCCCGTTAAAAGCGCGCCGCCGTCGTCGAACCCGGCAAGGCGCTGCCCAAAGGCTTTAATGCCGCCGCGCAGCGTAGCCGTAACGTAATCCGGCAGCACCATATTCAAATCGCACGCCGTTATGCCCGGCAGGCAGCTTGCTTTAACAAGGCTTTCTGCCGAAGGCGCCGAACCGCTTAAAAACGTTTTAAAATTCTGTGCCGGTGCGTAAAACTTTTCGCCGCCGCATTTAAATGCCAGACGTTCCCACCTGCGCTGAAACTCCACACCATCCAGCGGGTTATGCCCAAAATCTTCCGGGCTTACGTTAACCACCAACGCGCTGTTGGCAATGCCGCTGTCGCGTTTGTACATACTCATGCCGTTAACAACAACGCCGCCTGTTTCGCTGGCCGCGCCAACAACCTGCCCGCCCGGGCACATGCAAAAAGAATACGCCGTGCGCGTGCTTTCAGGGTTATGCCATACAACGGCATAATCTGCCGCGCCGAGCTTCGGATGCCCGGCAAACTCACCGTACTGCGCGCGGTCAATCAGTTCCTGCGGGTGTTCAATGCGCACACCGATGGCAAATGCCTTGGCTTCGGCAGCAATTTTATTTTCTGCCAGCATGGCATAAGTGTCACGGGCGCTGTGCCCGCACGCCAAAATAACTGCCGGTGCGTAAATTTTTTCACCGGTCTGCGTTATCACGCCTTTAACGGCGTTATCTTCAATAATAAAACCGGCAGCGCGCGTATTAAAGCGTATTTCGCCGCCCAGGCCTGCTATCATTTTGTTTAAACCGGCAACCATGGCGCGCAGCCTGTCCGTGCCGACGTGGGGCTTTTGCTCCCACAGTATTTCTTCCGGCGCACCGGCCTCTACAAACAGTTTTAAAATATCATTCATCACTGGGTCATTAACGCGCGTGGTTAGCTTGCCGTCGCTGAACGTACCAGCGCCGCCTTCGCCAAACTGCACATTGCTGTCGGGGTCAAACTCGCCCTTATTCCAAAAACGCTGAACGTCATCCACACGTTCGGCTATTTTTTTGCCGCGTTCCAGTAAAAGCGGCCTGTAACCGTAACGCGCAAGTTCAAGCGCAGCCACAAGCCCCGCCGGGCCTGCGCCGATAACGACAGGGCGCGCCTGTATTTTTTCCGTGCCGAATACAGGCAGCGGAGCCGGTTCTTCCTTAAAGCGCGTTATATCCTTATCGCGCAGAAGGCGGTTTACAAGGCGCGCCGGTGCGTCAATATCCGCCAGCACGTGGTAATTTATAACGATATTGCTTTTACGGCGGGCGTCAACGGCCCGCCGCAGTACCCTTATGCTGCCAATATCCTGTTTTTTTACGCCAAGCCTGCGGGCAGAGGCCTCACGCAGCGAAGCCTCGCTCACAAGCGGAATTCTTACATTATTTATTCTTAGAAGCATTTACCTCTCCTGTTAATCTTCGGTTATAAACCTTACCGTAACTGTTTTGGTTTCGCACATTACCCTTTCCGGCAGTTCCAGCTCCACATCAATCGTACTGTCGGAGCGCAGCTGGCTTAAATCCACATTTTTGGTATGCAGCGCAACAATGCTGTGTACCAGCGAAGGTTCCGCCAGAATATTAACTTTCTCGGGCACACATTCAGCCTTTTCAAGTTTTTTGCCGTCGGCAAATTCGCCGCTCGTGCTTACAATAACAGGTATCTGCGCAGTTATCATCTGGCGCACCAGCGTAGCCTTAATTTTTGCATCGGCAGGCTCAATGGCCAAATCGTGCATTTCAGCGCCGGTATCGCTTATGGCAACCAGATGGCTGTCAATTTCAAAATCACGCTGTTTGTCGCTTACGTCAACAGGCGCAACAACCCTTACCATAGCGTCAAGGCGGTGCCCTGCGCCGCGTACCTGCACCGTCTGCGGCGAAACATCCTGCTTGCTGAGTGCGTAATCGTTGGCAGGCAGGCCTATTACAACGGTTTCAACCGGCATGGTGCGTTCGCTTATTTTATCAAGATAAACGTAAATATTATTCGGGTAAACTTCTACAACCTGCCCTTCCGGGAACTGGGCATGCACCGGCAGATATTGCTGCCCCACATCGCGCCCGTCGCAGTCGATATAGGCAATAACTTCTTTTTCCGTTACGCCGCCCAAAAGGCTGCGCTGGCCGCTTACCTTAACTTTAATGTTATCGGGCGCATTAAGCACAACCATGTTTTCGGCAACGTTGCGCTGCTGCAGCTTAACCACAAAATCGCGCTCAATTACCGGGTTCTGCTCGCTCATAACATACAGCCACAATCCGCAGGCCACTATCAGGGTGACGATACGCGGAATTAAATTCTCACGTTCAAAAAACTGCTTCACTTTTTGTCACCTCTTAAATCACGGATTTTTTCACGGAGCATCTGTTTAAAATCGGCTTTGGGCCGTGTAATGGAAGCCTTTAAAAACTCTTTTACGTCGTCGGCCGTTAAATAACGCTGCAAAGTGCCGTTGCGCGCCAGCGAGATGGTGCCGGTTTCTTCACTTACAACAAGAATTACCGCGTCAGACTGTTCGGATATGCCAAGCGCTGCCCTGTGGCGCGTGCCGAGCTCCTGGCTGAGGTTGCGCATTTCCGTCAGCGGCAAAAGGCAGCTTGCGGCGGCAATGCGGTTGCCGCGGATAATTACCGCGCCGTCATGCAGCGGGGTATCTTTTTCAAAAATATTTAAAAGCAGGCTGTCGCTGATAAGGCCGTCAATGGCAACGCCGGTTTCAATGCGTTCTTCAAGCCCTATCTCGCGTTCAATAACAATCAGAGCGCCTATTTTGCGGCGTCCCATTACAATGGCGGCCGAAGTGATGGAGTTAACCATTTCGTCCACTTCGTATTCGTCAAGCTCGCCGTGCTTGCGGAAAAGCCTACCGCGGCCAATCTGCTCCAGCGCGCGGCGCAGCTCCGGCTGAAAAACTATCGGCAGCGCAACAATAAGCACCGTCATGCTTTTTTCCAGCACCCAGCTGATAACATGCAGATTAAGCCAGCGGCTTATAAACATAATGGCGCCCAAAGTTAAAAGGCCCTTTACAAGCACAGCGGCTCTTGTGTTTTTCAGCATTAAGTATATTCTGAAAAGAAAATACGCCACCACCAAAATATCTATAACATCAAGGATGCCGATGGTTTTGATGAGGCTGTTAATATTAGTCAGCAAAAACATCACCCATTTCTTAAATACTGCTACATTAGTTATTATATCAAACTGCAAGTTTATATTCTATGCCCGCGGCATATATTTTTAAATTTTTTCGCAAAGCTGAAATTTTTCTGCCGCACAGCGCATAAACAGGCTTTACAAACTTGCCATTTGCCGCAAAATACATTAAAATATTACAGGCTATAAAATAGAAAAGAGGTTATGTGCATGGAAAGAAAAATTATCCAAGTTGAAGAACGTCCGCCCCTTGCACTGAACATTCCGCTCAGCATACAGCATTTGTTTGCCATGTTCGGCTCAACGGTGCTCGTTCCGTTTTTGTTTAACGTAAGCCCTACAACCTGCCTGTTTATGAACGGTATCGGCACGCTGCTGTATCTGTTCATCACAAAAGGGCGCATCCCTTCCTATCTCGGTTCCAGCTTTGCTTTTATTTCCCCTGTGCTGGCAATTATGGCAACAAGCAGCTACCACGATGCGCAGTCCGGCTTTATTGTGTTCGGTATTATTTTCATTTTGTTTTCCGCACTTATTAAAGCTACCGGCACCGGCTGGATTGACGTTATCTTCCCTCCCGCGTGCATGGGCGCCATTATTGCGGTTATTGGCCTTGAACTTGCGCCGACCGCAGCTTCCATGGCCGGGTTGACGGGCGAAAACATTAATCCCGACCACATTATTGTTTCTATGTTTACCCTTTGCGTTACCATTATCGGTTCCGTCGCTTTCCGCGGATTCCTTGCCATTATCCCGGTACTGTTCGGCGTTATCTGCGGCTACATTCTGGCGCTGTTCATGGGCCTTGTTGATTTAACCCCCGTTATTAACGCACCGTGGTTCCAGCTTCCGCATTTTTACAGCCCCGTATTTAATCTGGATGCCATTTTGATTATCGCCCCTGCGGCACTGGTTGTACTGGCAGAGCATATCGGCCATCTGGTTGTTACCGGCAATATTGTTGACCGCAACCTCATTAAAGACCCGGGCCTTTCCCGTTCTCTCTTTGCAGACGGCTGCTCCAATATTTTATCCGGCTTCTTCGGTGCAACGCCTAACACCACCTACGGCGAAAACATCGGCGTTATGGCCATTACCAAGGTTTACAGCGTATGGGTTATCGGCGGCGCGGCAGTATTTGCCATTCTGCTTTCCTTCATCGGCAAGCTCTCCGAGCTGATTCACAGCATTCCCGTACCGGTTATGGGCGGCGTGTGCATCCTGCTGTTCGGTGTTATTGCAGCCAGCGGCCTGCGCGTACTGGTAGAAAGCAAGGTTGATTACAGCAAATCTTCCAACCTTGTTATGACTGCCGTTATTATGATTATCGGCCTGTCCGGCGCAAAACTTACCTTCGGCACTATCAGCGTACAAGGCATGGTTCTGGCAACACTGGTTGCAATCCTGCTCAGCGTTACCTTTAAAATTCTCGACCGCCTCGGATTTTTGAATCATATTTAATACACAGCATTTGACTTTAATGCCATATTTGCTATAATAATTATAGAAAAACAAACGGCTGCCGATAGACGGTCAGCCTGATATAGTTTGAATTAGTTATATGATAACCGCTCAAAGTTTCTCAGGACCATGGGCGGTTATCTGTTTTTGTGAGATATATCTTTCCCGAGGGTATAACCAATGGAAAAGATAGTCACCGTATAGCCGATTATAGCTAATAACGATAAAATATCCACGTTATCCCCTCCTTCAGCATATTTCCGCCAAGCGGATTCTATGTCAACGAAGGGTCACAGTCCCTTCAGGGAAGGGCTAACCGCCTACCGTTATGGCAGCACATTTGCCTGCTTATTTTAACAGATAAATATAAAACTGTAAAGAAATATATTTTATGTAAATTTTGCTTATGCCAATCATTTTTACCCGTGCTGCGGGTACCGGTTAAACACAGGCGTAAGCATTAATTTAACTGCCAAAACAGCCAATAAAGCACAAAAGCGACGGCATCAGCCGTCGCTTTTATTTTGCGTATCGTATTCTTTTTTAACGCCCTCATGCGGGGCGTTTACTACTTTTTTGGGAATACCACCTGTTTAGGTCCGAATTCTGCATTTTTAGGCACCAGCACTTCATCAAATTTGATGTTGCGGGTGTGCAGCGTATGGCTCCACTCGTGGTCATGCCTGTGCAGGAAGCCGATGAACGAAATGGGAATCCAGCTGTAAATAAACAGCGGGTACAGCAGAAGATACAGCCACGATTTAAACGAAGCGCGTATTTTCCAAAGTACAATTACCGGGAACACATACTGCCCGATACCTATCAGCGTCCATACCTCAACCGGCAGAATGGAATAAAGCACGTTTGTATAGAACGGATAGTACATATAAATATAGCTGCAAATTACATAAAAGGTAGAAAGCAGCAAAAAGTACGGCTGGAACAAATGCAGGATGCCGTCCAGCATAATCGGGTTGCGCTCTTTAATGCCTTTTTTAAACAGCTTGCCGATATAGCGGCTGCCTACGTCAAACTGGCCCTGTGCCCAGCGTTTGCGCTGATTCCAGGACTGCATGAAGGTCAGCGGCTTTTCGTCGTAAACAATAGCGTCATGCGCCCAGGTTGTCGGTATGCCTTCCAGAATCGCCTTCATGGTAAATTCCATATCTTCCGTCAGGCAGGTTGCGCCCCAGCCATAGCGGCGCAGAATATCGGTGGAAATGCACATGCCCGTGCCGCCGAGGCAGCTGGACAAGCCGATATTGTATTTTGCCAGATGGTATACATGGTTGATAACCCAGAAAGCAATCGAGAAAGTACCGGAAATCCAGGTATCGTTAGGATTTTTGGAATCAAGGTAACCCTGAATAAGGCGCTCGCCGTTGCAGAGGCGGCTGTTCATTTCCTTTAAAAAGTCGGGGTGTACAAGGTTATCGGCGTCAAAAACGCACACTGCGTCATACTGGCGTTCCATTTTGAACAGACGGTTAAACATCCAGTCCATGGCATAGCCTTTGCCCTTTTCGGTGTCGTTAAAACGCTCATGCACCTGTGCACCGGCTTTGCGTGCCACTTCGGCAGTTTTATCGGTGCAGTTGTCGGCAACAACAAAAATATCATACAGTTTGTCGGAGTAATTCAGCAAATGCAGGTTTTCTACCAAAGCACCGATAACGCGTTCTTCGTTATGTGCGCAGACAACCATGGCAAAAGTATGCTTTTCTTCATAAACCTTTTTGTCCTTTTTGCGGTAAACCAGCCCGAAGAACGAAAGCGTAAAATAATAAATGGTAAAAAATACGATTAACAGCTGGAGAGGAATCATTATTATATCAAAATACGTTGTCATAAAAGGCTCCTCGCTTCACACTAATCACTGCTTATGCAGTGCTTTAACATAAACCGCATTGATGATGCCGATAAGCGTATAGGTAAACATAATTACAAACGGCCAGCCTTCCGGGCGCAGGTAAAAAATGTACGCGCCAATGGCAAGCCCGATAATAACGGGCACTTTAAAGAGCGGGTTGCCCTTGCCCTTAAAATCCGGATAACGGATGGTACTGTACAAAATGCAGCCGATAACAAAGGTCAGTACGGCAACATAGCTCTGCGGCACGTCGTAGCCGGAAAGCACGAACGCAGCCAGAACGCAGGCACCACCGGGAATGGGCATGCCCTGAAAATAACCGTGGATAACATCGGCATTAATATTAAAACGCGCCAGGCGCAAAGCGCCCCATACCGGAAACAGCGCAGCAATAAGCTGGCCCCAGATGCCGAAATCGGTCATGCCGTAGTAGTACATCATTACGGCAGGCGCAACGCCGAACGAACAAACATCGCAAAGAGAATCCATCTCGACGCCGAACTTGCCGGCCACGCCAAGCGCCCTTGCCGCACGCCCGTCGCAGGCATCAACGGCAACAGCCAGAATAATGTATATTGCCGCCCATTCAAAATTGCCGGCAACCGATTCAAAAATAGAAAGAACGCCTAAAATCAAGTTAGTACCGCTGATACTGTTAGGTATTATACGACGGTATTCCATCAGTCCATGACCCTCCCAATTATGGATTTACCGCCGGTGACGGCATCTCCTTTTTTTACAAGTATTTCTACATTTTTGGGCAGCACAAGCTCGGTGCTGGAGCCAAATTTAATCATGCCGTAGCACTCGCCCTGCGTAAGGTTATGCCCCAGCGTAACCCACGACACAATGCGGCGTGCCAAAAGGCCTGCTACCTGAATGACAAGCACTTTCATCTTATCGTTTTCCACGCCGATGGCATGGCGTTCGTTTTCAAACGAAGCGTTTTTTTCGTATGCCGGCACAAACTGCCCGCAGGTATAACGCTGATATTTAATTTCGCCGCTGACGGGGCTGCGGTTAACATGTACGTTAAAAACAGAAAGGAAAATCGTTACCTTAACGGCTTCTTCATTAAGATATTCTTCATCGTAAAAATCCTCCACGCCCATTACCGTTCCGTCTGCCGGAGAATAAATTACCGAAGTGTCCTGCTCCGTAACGCGTTTTGGATTGCGGAAAAAATACGCAAAATATGCCGTAAGAACCAGGAAGGGAATGCACCAAATGATGCCCGCGCCATACCATACCGCAAGCGCCGCTGCCAGGCTGCCGAGTATGAACGGGTAACCATCTTTTACTATCGTCATTGCTGCTCCTTTCTATTCATCTGCAAAAAAATAATATGATGAACTCATTTATTCATCATATTATTATAGTATAGGTATTTCCTTTTGTCTACCAAATTATTTACTTTGTAACACTTTAATTACAAACTGCGGAAGCACCATCATGCGCCCTATGCGGCTCGGCTGCTTGTAAAGGCGGAACAGCCATTCAAGCGACGCTTTCTGCATCCACAGCGGCGCGCGCTCCATCTTGCCTGCAAGCACGTCAAAGCTGCCGCCCACGCCCATTAAAACCTGCGGCTTCAGTTCGCTGCGGAAGCGCGCCAGCCAGTTTTCCTGCTTAGGTGCGCCTAAAGCTGCAAACAGCATATCCGCACCGCTTGCGTTAATTTCGGCAATAATTTCTTCGTTTTCGGCTTCGGTAAAATAACCGTTGCGGCAGCCTGCCACTTTAAGCCCCGGCGCCATCTGCAAAAGCTTGTCGCGCGCGGCTTCGGCAATGCCCGGCGCAGCGCCGAAGAAAAATACTTTATAGCCTTTTTTTGCCGAAAGTTTTGCCAGCTCCACAAATAAATCGCAGCCTGCCACACGCTCCGGCACATTATGTCCCAGCTTGCGCCCGGCCCAAACGGTACCGGCGCCGTCTGCCAGCACTAAATCTGCATTTTGGCAGACTATTTTTTTATATTCCGCATCTTTCTGGCACATCATAATAATTTCCGCATTGGCGGTAACCACGAAAGTCTGCTTTTTATTTTTAACCTGCGAATTTAAAAAGTTCACCGCGCCGTCCATTGTATAAGGGTAAACCGGCACATCAAGCACATAAAACGGTTTTATTTTTTCCATAATTTTGTCCTTTAAATCTTCGCCACGTCAGAAGGCACAGTTAAGAACTGCAAATTGGGGTTGCGGTCCAGAATCCAGTTCAGCGCCCATTCGTTGTTAACCAAAATTACCGGGCGGTCTTTTTTATCGTAAACCAGCATGCCGTTATCGAGGCCTTTTAAGTTCTCGATATCCTTTTCGTTTTCGGCATATACCCAGCGTGCCACGCTGTAACCAAGCTGGTTCATTAAAAGCTGCGCGCTGTATTCGTTTAAAAGGCGGTATTCCAAAACTTCAAGCTGCAGCGAACCAACCACGCCGACGATAAAGCTTTCAATGCCCAGATCCTTCTGGCGGAATACCTGAATGGCGCCTTCCTGCGCCAGCTGCACAATGCCTTTTTCAAACTGTTTGCGTTTTAAGGAATCCTTAGGCTGCACGCGGGCAAAAATTTCCGGCGGGAAAACCGGGAAATCTTCAAACTGAATTTTCAGCTTTTCATCGCTCAGCGAATCGCCGATACCGAAAATGCCCGGGTCGAAAATACCGATAATGTCGCCGGGGTACGCTTCTTCAACAATGGTGCGCTCCTGCGCGAGGAACTGCTGCGGCTGCGCCAGCTTAACCGGCTTGCCGCCCTGCATGTGGTACACCGTCATGCCTTTTTTGAACACGCCGCTGCAAATACGCATAAAAGCAATGCGGTCGCGGTGCGCCGGGTTCATGTTAGCCTGAATTTTAAACACAAACGCACTGAACAGTTCGTTGTCCGGGCTTAACAAATCGCCGTTCTGCAAAATACGCGGCTGCGGCATCGGCGACAGTTCCAAAAATTTCTCCAAAAAGCTGCGCACGCCGAAGTTTGTCATGGCGCTGCCGAAGAACATCGGCGTCAATTCGCCGCTGTTTACCTTCGCCATGTCGAACTCGTCGCCGGCCATATCCAAAAGTTCAATATCGTCGCATAATTTATGGTACAAATCTTCGCCGATGGCGTTAATAATTTCCGGGTCATCCAGGCTACCCGTGGTGGATTTTAAAATTTTGGAGCCGTGGCTGCTGTCGTTTTCAAACAGTTCAATCTGTTTTTTTACACGGTCGTACACGCCGATGTAATTGCCGTCGATACCGATAGGCCAGTTAATCGGGTACGCGCGGATGCCCAGCACCTGCTCGATTTCGTCCATCAAATCAAACGGGTCTCGGCCGTAACGGTCAAGCTTGTTTACAAAAGTAAATACCGGCAGCTGCCTGCGGTGGCAAACCCAGAACAGCTTTTTCGTCTGCGGTTCCACGCCCTTGGCGCAGTCAATAAGCATTACGGCGCTGTCAGCCGCCATCAAAGTGCGGTAAGTATCTTCCGAAAAGTCCTGATGGCCCGGCGTATCCAGAATGTTTACGCGGTAGCCGTCATAATCAAACTGCAAAACGGAGCTTGTTACGGAAATGCCGCGCTGCTTTTCAATTTCCATCCAGTCCGAAACGGCATGGCGGTTGGATTTACGCGCCTTAACCGTACCGGCAAGGTGAATTGCGCCGCCGTACAGCAAAAGTTTTTCCGTCAGCGTCGTTTTACCGGCGTCAGGATGCGATATAATGGCAAAAGTGCGGCGTTTTTCAATCTTTTCAAGTAATTCCTGCATTGTTTTCCCCCGTTATTCCCTGTTCTGCAATTCGTAAATACTGTAAGCGTCAATAATCTGTTTCAAAATATAATCGGGCACCGGCACAGCAGTTTCCATAACGCCCTTAATGTTCACGCGGAAGGCAACGTCCTCATATTTTTCGCCGCCGTAGGTTTCACAGCTGAAGCTGGTACGCATAAACTCATCCTTAAAAGTGCAGTATTTCAGCACGTCATGCTTGCGTTTTAAATCCCATTCGTGGTAAAACTCATACAATTTTTTCTGCGCCTCCGGCGGAATATCCACACCGGCAACCACATAGCCGTCCATAGGCGTGCAGTCCAAATCTTCGTAAACCGTGCCGTCCTCCAGTTCGATGGTAACGGTCATCACATAGTCCACTTCGTTAAATTCGGCATTTTTAATCTGCCATTTTTCGTGCCATTTTTTTATGCACGCCGGGCAGATGAACTTTGCCTCTTTTACGGTATTATTAATGTAATTGTCCTTATAATACAAAACGCCGCCTTCCGGCACAAACTCACTGCCGCATTCGGCGCATACAAGCCTTACGCTGCGAATCATTGCACGCACTCCTTTTCTGTCAAGGCTATAAAAAAAGCCTTCACGGGGATTTCCCGTAAAGGCAGTTGTTTCGGAATGGTCGGAGCGGCGGGATTCGAACCCACGACCTCTTCCACCCCAAGGAAGCGCTCTACCAAGCTGAGCCACGCCCCGAAACACAAGTAATATTATAAACAAACTAAATGCAAATGTCAAGCATTAATTATCAATAACGCGTGCGCCTTCTTCGTCAAGCTTCAGCACATGGTACACAGCCTGCTGCCCGGCTTTTTCAAAAGCCTGCTGCATGGCGCGCCCAATGGCTTCACTGTCGGCATCCGCCGCGGCGTATGCCATTAAGGTAGAACCAGCACCGCTGATAATAGCGCCGTAAGCGCCGGCATTTTTAGCAGCCTTAAACACAGCCTGCGTGCCGTTAATAAGCGGCATGCGGTACGGCTGGTGCAGCCTGTCCTCCAAAGCATCGGGCAAAAATTTATATTCGCCCGTTAAAAGCGCGCTTACCAAAAGCGCACTGCGCCCGGCGTTAAAAACAGCATCCTTATGGCTTACCGTTTCCGGTATCGCCTGCCTTGCCCTTGCGGTAGAAAGCGGCTCCGCCGGTACTGCGGCAATAAAGCTCAGCGGCTTTTTGGGCACAAAGCGCAGCGAAGCAGCCTTGCCGTGCGCCATATAACTTACCGTAAACCCGCCCAGAAGCGCCGGTGCCACATTATCCGGATGCCCTTCAATTTCGGTAGCGTAATCAACAAGCTGCTGCCTTGTTAAAGTGCTGCCGGTTAAATAATTGGCCGCCATCAGCCCGGCAACAATGGCCGTACTGCTGCTGCCCAGCCCGCGCGAAAGCGGTATGCGGTTGTGCATGGTAACTTTCAGCCCGGTATAGCGGCGGTCGGTAAGCTCGTTCCACAAACGGAAAAACGCCAGAAACGCCAGGTTTTTGCCGCTGGCATGCAAACGCCCGCTGCCCTCGCCGGTAACTTCAAGTTCAAAGCCGCGTTCAGTAAGCTCATAAGTAAATTCGTTGTATAAATTGCAGGCAGCACCCAAAACGTCAAACCCCGGCCCGCAGTTGGCCGAAGTGGCGGGCACAATTACCCTTACGCTTTTTTTCATAACATCACTCCACGTTGTCATCTTCAACATGGATGACGCTGCATACTTCCTTAATAACCGGCAGGCCCTTCAAAGTCTGCACGGCCATCTGCATATCAAGCTCGGAAACATGGTAGGTAATAACAACAAGTTCTGCCAGCTTGTCGCCAACCATCTGTTTCTGAATAACTTTTTTCAGGCCCACATTCTGTGCGGCAAAAGCGGCGGCAATCGCAGCCAGCACGCCCGGTTTGTCCACAACGTTCAGGCGGATATAAAACGGCGAAAGCATATCTTCAAGGCGGCACAGGTGTTTTTCGTCAAAGCAGGTGCAGTTAATGCGCCCGGTAGAACCATGCACCATATTGCGCGCCACGTCGATAATATCACCGCACACAGCGCTTGCAGTAGGCAGCCCGCCTGCCCCGCGGCCCATAAACATTGCTTCGCCAAGGGCGTCGCCTTCCACAAACACAGCGTTAAACACATCGTTAACGCCTGCCAGCGGATGCTCCGCAGGCAGCATGGTAGGCCTTACACAAACGGTAATGCCTTTTTCTTCATCATGTTTGGCAACTGCCAGAAGTTTAATGGTATAGCCCAGTTCTTTGGCGTATTCAATATCGCAGAGCTTTAAACTTTCAATGCCCGATACCAGCACATCATCAAGGCTGATGCGCGTATTAAAGGCAATGGAAGCCAAAATTACCAGCTTGCGTGCGGCGTCCAGCCCGCCCACATCGGCAGTCGGGTCCGATTCGGCATAGCCTTTTTCCTGCGCCTCGCGCAGAACTTCGCCGTAATCCATATGGTCCTGCGACATTTTTGTAAGCATATAATTGGTAGTGCCGTTAACAATGCCCATTACCGATTTAATGCGGTTGGCAGCCAGGCACGATTTAAGCGGGCGGATAATGGGTATGCCGCCGCCCACGGCACCTTCAAACATAAAATCAACATTGTGCAGCTCAGCCAGCGGAAACAGCTCCCTGCCGTATTTTGCCAGCACATCCTTGTTGGCCGTAACAACATTTTTTCCGTGCTCCAGCGCGGAAGCAATATATTCCTTCGCCGGATGCTCACGCCCAATCAGCTCAACTACAATATCAATGTCCGGGTCATTTACAATGTTTTCAAAATCACCGGTAACGGCATACTTTTTGCCAAGCTCCGCCGCCTTCTGCGGATTGCGCACCAATATTTTCTTTATTTCTATTTTGCAGCCTACTTTTTTGGCAATTTCGCCGCCGTTATGCTCAAGCACATGCAGCACGCCGCTGCCGACGGTTCCCACGCCCAAAAGGCCGATATTAATACAATCTTTCATTTGTTCCCCCCGTAATTAAATAAATGGCTGCGGCTTAAACCTGCCCCAGAACTTCCAGGCGTTTAACGCCGTCAATCATGCGGAGCTTATCCAAAAGCGCTTCCAAATCAACCGTCAGGTTTTTGGTTTCGATGGAAATGGTAGTGTTGGCAACACCCTGCAAAGGAATACCCTGGTTAATGGTCATAATGCTGCCGGAATCACCTGCAACAGTATTCAGCACGCGCGAAAGCACGCCCGGTTTATGTTCAAGCAAAAGAGAAAGGGTAATGATTTTTTCCTTGCTTGCTTCATAAAACGGAAATACATAATCTTTATATTTGTAATAAGCGCTGCGGCTCAGCCCCATTTTTTCAACGGCCTCATTAATGGTTCTGATCTCCCCGCGTTTTAAAATTTCCTTTACCTTAATGGTTTTTTTGATTGCTTCAGGCAGAATTTCCTCTCTGACAAGATAGAACGTAGATTTCTCTGTCATGTAATCATCTCCTAAAAAAATTTTTTACACCTTACTCATAGGGATATTATAACACTGTTTCGTGGTAAAAGCCATATGTTTTTGTAAATTTACTGAAATATTCTTACAATTTAAAAAATAAAACACATTCCGCTTATAAAACAGAATGTGTTTGTAAAATTATTTCTTTAAATCTTCAGCGTGCCCCTGGCGGATTTTGCTTTCCGTGCCGTTTAAAAGGCGCTTGATATTATCCTTATGGCGGATAATTACAAACGCTGCCGCAACGGCGGCAAACAAAAACACCGGCAGCGGATACCCGAAATACCACGCAAGGCACGGCGCGCAGAACGCACCCACGCAGCTGCCCAGCGACACATAGCGCGTTGCCAGCACAATGGCAAGCCACACAATAAAGCAAATGCCGCTTACCTTTGGCATTAAAAAGATTAAAAGCCCAAGGCCGGTTGCAACGCCGCGGCCGCCTTTAAAGCCAAGAAACAAAGAATAATTGTGCCCCAGCAGCGCGCCGATAGCGGCAAACAGCATGGCGTACAAATCGCCGCCGGTCATGCTTTGGGCAATCATAACGGCAATAATGCCCTTGCCCGCGTCGCACAAAAGCACAAGTGCCGCGGTTTTGGCGCCAACAGTACGGAAAACATTGGTACTGCCTATATTTTTGCTGCCGTACTCGCGTATATCAATGCCGTGAATTGCCTTAACCAGCCACAGCCCCGAAGGTACTGAGCCAAACACAAAACCAACGGCAAACCATAATACAAACATCATTACATCCATTTATCCAGCCTCTATTCGTCCTCTTTTTTGCCGCGGATAATCATTGACAGCGGCGTGCCTTCAAAACCGAACGCTTCACGCAGTTTGTTTTCCAGATAACGCTGGTACGAAAAATGCATGATTTCCGGCTCGTTAACAAAAATAACAAACGTAGGCGGCTTAATTTTAACCTGCGTTGCATACAAAATCTTCAAACGCTGGCCTTTTTCCGTCGGCGGCGGGTTAATTGCCACAGCGTCGGCAATAACCTGGTTCAGCACGCTGGTTGCCACGCGCATAGCGTTCTGTTCGGCAACGTAGTTAATAACCTCCGGCAGGCGGTGAATACGCTGCTTGGTAAGCGCCGATACATACACAACAGGCGCATACTGCATAAAAATCAGCTCTTTGCGCAGGGTTTCGGTATAGCGCAGGGTGGAGTTTTCGTCCTTTTCGTAGGCGTCCCACTTGTTAACAACAATTACAATGCCCTTGCCTGCCTCGTGCGCATAACCGGCAATTTTTTTGTCCTGCTCGGTAATGCCGTCCACAGCGTCAATAACCATCAGCACCACGTCGCTGCGGTCAACGGCGCGCAGGCTGCGGATAATGCTGTACTTTTCAATCGGCTCGTCAATTTTGCCCTTGCGGCGCATACCGGCAGTATCAATAAACAAATACTTCTGCCCGTTGCGCACAACCGGCGTGTCAATAGCGTCGCGCGTAGTGCCGGCAACGTCGCTTACAATGCTGCGCTCCTGCCCTACCAGCGAATTAAAAATGGAAGACTTGCCTACATTCGGACGGCCGATAAGCGCAACCTTAATCTGATCCTCGTCGTTGTCAAACACGCCAGCCTTATTCTGCGGAAACTTTGCCACAACGGCGTCCAAAAGGTCACCAATGCCCAAATGGTTAGCCGCCGAAATCGGGAACGGCTCACCCAAACCCAAATTGTAAAACTCATAAACATTAAGCTCCTGCTTGGGCGAATCGGCCTTGTTTACAGCCAGCACAATCGGCTTGCCGCTTTTGCGCAGAATTCTGGCAACATCAGCGTCCTCCTGCACAATGCCGCTGCGCGCGTCGCACACAAACAAAATAACGTCTGCCTCTTTAATGGCAATTTCCGCCTGCTGGCGGATGGAAACAGCAATCGCGTCGCTGTTCATAATTTCAATACCGCCGGTATCAACCATCATAAACTGGTTGTCCAGCCAGTCACCCTCGGCGTAAAGACGGTCGCGCGTTACGCCAGGGGTATCTTCAACAATGGAAATACGGCTGTTTGCAAAAATATTAAACAATGTCGATTTGCCGACATTAGGCCTGCCAACAATGGCAACTATCGGTTTACCCACTCCACTAACCTCACTCTCTAAAAATCTATGCCTGCCCGGGAACTTACCCCCAGATGGAAATAGTGCTTAACCTCCTGCATATCCGTTACCAGCCCGGCAGCATCACACAGCTTCTGCGGTGCGCCGCGCCCGGTGCAGATAATTTCGGCATAACCCTTATGCTCCTTCAAAAAATCAACCACTTCGTCCACCGGCAGCATGCCCGTCTGTAAAACAATGTTAATCTCGTCAAGTATTATTAAATCGGCTTCGCGGTTTAAAATTGCTTTTTTGGCTGTTTCCCAGCCGCTGCGCGCCAGGTCAAGGTCAACCTGCGCCGGATTTTTAAAATTTACAAAAGCGTCGCGCCCCACCTGCTTTAAAGTAAATCCCGGCAAAAGATGCGCGCCGATTGACTCACTGTAATTGGGGTCATCCTTTAAAAAGGCCAGCATTAACACACGCGCACCGCGTGCGCACGCACGGAACGCCACCCCCAGCGCGGCACTGGTTTTGCCCTTGCCGTCACCGGTATAAACCTGCAAAATACCGTAATCTTTCATAACAACACCTTATCTTTGCAGCAGCTTGTACAAATCCCCTGCCGAAGCAGCCCTGTGCACGGGCGCTCCGCAGGCGGCGCAAAACTCTGCATAACTCATATCGTCAAGGAACAAATCATCACTATTTAAAACAACTTCCGGCAAAATAACACTCTCTGCGCCTTTAACGGCGTTTAAAATATCATTGCCGCACAAAAGCCCGGTTACGTTAACCGTATTGCCAAAAAACTGGTTCTCCACCGCCAGCAGCTTATGCTGCATGCCGGTTTTGGCGTTAAACACCTCAATAAGCGGCTGCAAAACCTTATAAGCGCTTGTACCAACGGGTATAAAGCTGTTTGTGCTGCCCTTAACCGGGGCAATTTTGCCTGCCTCCTGCCATTCTTCCAAAAAATTGCGGCTCAGGCCGATGCCGTTTTCCAGCTGCGGAAAACCGTCATACCACTCTGCTTCCGGCAGCGGCATGCCTGCCAGAATGTAAAACTCGTCGCCAAGGTACACAAACGATTTGCCGAGGCTTTGGCGGCATTCCTTCTGCCAGTCCGTAACCATGGTTACAATTTCACGCGCTTCTTCCGGCGTAAACAGTCGCAGCGGCGTTAAATGCGCGCGGTTTTTGGTAAGCCCCACCGGCACCACGGCCATAGTTTCAACATTCGGTGCCAGCGCGCGCAAATCGGCATAAGTGCGTTTTAAAACCTCACCGTCGTTATAGCCGGGGCAGCACACAATCTGCGTATGCACGGTAATACCGGCTTCAAACAGGCGGTGCAGCTTATCCATCAGCTCGCCCGCAAAGCGGTTTTTCATCATTGAGCAGCGCACTTCGGGGTCGGTAGCGTGTACGGAAACGTACAGCGGCGACATGTGCGTTTTAATAATGCGGTCAAAATCTTCGTCCTTCATATTGGTAAGGGTTATAAAATTGCCGTACAAAAACGAAAGGCGGTAATCGTCATCACGCACATAAAGACCCTTGCGCATGCCGGGTATCATCTGGTCTACAAAGCAGAAAACGCATTTGTTGTAACAGGTTGTTACCTTGTCAAACACGGCGCTTTCAAACTCCAGCCCCAGGTCTTCATCTATATTTTTGGTTATCTGCACTTTGCGCTCATTGCCTGCGGCGTCCAAAAGTGTAAGCTCCACTTCCTCATCCGCCAGCAAAAAGCTTAAATCTATAATATCGCGCACACTGCTGCCATTAACCGCCAGCAGGCTTTCGCCCGCTTTAATGCCAGCGGCATCGGCAAGGCTGCCGCGTTTAACGCTGCTTATTAATCCCTGCATAAAAACTCCTTTATATAAAACACTCTTTTAAAACATACTTTGTTAGTTTATATTATACCGTTAAATATGTCAAATTGCAAAATGATGGAATTGAGTTTTATTTTTTGGGTTTTGCTTTTAATTTTCTTTTAATCCTTTGTATGTAGGTTTTATGTTTTAATTTTCTTTTTCATTCATCTTACTTTTTGCAGGCCAAAAAGTAAGCAAAAATCCTTCGCTCCTCAAAAAAACTTAACGGCTCAGTATCAAATCAGTTTGCCACTTGCAGCGCCTGCGGAACTCGTTTGCTGCGCAAACTCAAACATCCTCGGCTATTGCTGCAAGTGCCTTTTTATTTTAAGCTTTCGCCTGTTTTTTGAAAGTCGCCTTTTGACTTGACCCGTACTTTTATAGCTTGATTTTGGATATTATGCTCTTAAATCGTATTTTATGACTATTCCTTATAAAAAATATATGCAACCTACGATAACATTGCTGTTTTTTATAAAAATTTACCAAAGTATGAATTTAAGCAAAGCCGCTCACCTAAATTCAACATATTAAAAGTACGGGTCACATCAAATCGCGGCATTAAAAATTTAGCGGTATTTACTGAAAAGCAATAAAATTTTCCCGGTGTTTGAGCGAAGCGAGTTCCGTGGAAAATTTTATTGCTTTCTGCGTGCCGCGTTTAAATTTTTTCAGCCGCGTGAGTTTTCTTGCTTCGTTCTTTTGCTCATTCAAAAGAATGAAGATGAATAATAAAAAGAAATAAAAATTGATAACGTATAATCAAAGACGAAAACAAAATTAAAAGTAATATGAGTAAAACTGTAAATAAAAATATAATAACCTAAATACAAAGACATTGCTAAATAAAAAATCACACAATTTTCACATAATGTTTTATATATGCAAACATATAAACAAATAATAGAATTAACTTGGTACACTAAAGTACGCGCAGGGCGGAGTTACACTTGTAATTTTTCTCCAGTAACAAAGCAGCAAATATGGAAGGAGATTTTTTATGTGTAAAAACCTACAATATAAAGTTTTAGCAGCGGTAATGGCTTTAAGTGCCGCTAACTAGGCAGTGCCAGCCAATGTATTAGCAGGATATGAAGAAAACGGACATTGCTACGTAACAGCTGATGGTGAAACCATCAGCAAAGATTATAATACCGTTTACGGTAATGGTCACAGTTTCACCATTAACGGCGGTGATATTGATGCTGTTTATGGTGCATCATCTGACAAGGCTTCTGCAACAAACAACAAAGTTTATATAACTGACTGTATAAATATATCCGTTATATTTGGTGGTGCTTCAGAAGGTAACAGCGCTGACAGCAACGCTGTCTACATCAGCGGCGGTTCTGTAGGCTCTGTTCACGGCGGCGATTCGACCAGCGGCAAAGCTTATAACAATGCTGTTAACATCAGCGGCGATGCTAAAGTAACAGGCACTGTTTACGGCGGCTATATAGATGATAGTGGTAGTGCTTATGACAACGAAATCATCATCAGCGGTTCTGCCGATATCACAAATGCCAATCTGTATGGACGCAATGATAAAGCATCCGGCACAGGCAATACCCTTACCATTGACGGCTGGAGCGGCAGCACAAAATCGGTACAAAATTTTAACAGTATTAACTTTGATAATATTAATTGGCAAAATGGCGAAACTGTACTTAAAATTACAGCCGGAGCAAAAAACGACCTTGCCAATACCGAAATTTACCTTAACAGCATTGCGGGCGGCAGCAAAATTGCTGTTGGTGATACCATGACGCTTATAAAAAGCAATAAAAGTGTTAACCTTGGTATTAAGAAAGATAATATAAAAGTAAAAGATAACTTTTTTGCCGGTGTGGCAACGGAAGGCACTGGCACGGCAACTGTAAACAATGATGGTGTTGATTTTACGATTGATACCTTAAAAGCTAACAGGCAAATCGACCTCGTAGCCGAAAACCGCGTCGTTGCGGCAGCATTTGTAAACCAGGGCACGGATTTAATCAGCGACAGCCTGGATGCTTTAAGCCGAGACAGCAATTACGGCGTTAAAACCTTTGCCGCCGTACACGGCAACCGCAGCAAGTATGATGTGAACAGCGACATTAAAATTAACGGCTGGAGCGTTATTGCAGGCGTAGGCAATGCCGGTAAGTTCGATAACGGCAGTGAGTTCAGCTGGGGCGTGTTCTACGAAAACGGCAGCGGCAATTACCGTACTTACAATGAGTTTAACAACGACTTTTTCCGCGGTGACGGCAGCATTGTTTATAACGGCGGCGGCATTGCGGCACGCTACACCAATAAAAACGGCGTTTATACAGAAGGTTCACTCCGCGCAGGTATGCTAAAGAGTGATATGGATAACGCTTTGCGCGACGGTGCAGGCAATTTTTACGGCTACGAAAGTGAAAGCGCTTACTACGGCGCACACCTTGGCATTGGTAAAATTATCAGCCTGAGTGAAAGCAGCGACCTTGATGTATACGGTAAGTTCTTCCACACCTATACCGAAGGCGACAGCTTTAAAGTTGCTAATGACGAGTTTGAGTTTGACAGCATTAACAGCGACCGCCTGCGCATTGGCGCACGCATTACCAGCAATAAGGAAAATAAGTTCAGCACTTACTATGGCTTGGCTTATGAGTACGAGTTTAACGGCGACGCTGATATGACGGCGCAGGGGCTTAAAGCGCCCACGCAGAGCTTGCAGGGCAGCAGCGTAATGGCAGAAGTTGGCTTTAACTACCAGCCCACGCCCACCAGCCCGTGGAGCTTTGACCTTAATATGCGCGGTTACACCGGCGAACGCCAGGGCGGCAGCTTTAACGTACAGGCAATGTATACTTTTTAATTTTATAAAACAAACATATAAGCAAAAACAACCGGCGGCACAGTATAATGCTTCCGGTTGTTTTTTATAAAAATTATGTTTTAACGGCAGTTATAAAACGTTTTAATGGCATCATTTTGACTTAGCAAAATATTTTACGGCATAGTATGCGGCAAACGCCACAATATAGGTAAGTGCTGCCATAGCAACTTTTTTATTGAAACCAATCTGTTCGTCTACATAATCTTCTGCTGCCATATCTTTTTCAACAGTAATATATGATTTTTCTTCCGGTATATAAAGCACGCGGCGTTCAACAGGTTTTCCTTCATCCACAATTTGTTGGGCGCTGCTTTCAATGCCGCCTTTTTCAAGGATATAATTATACTCGTTCACAAAACGCAGCTTATCTCTCAACCTTTTGCTCTGTTCAATTTTTTCACGCCAGTTTTCAGGCCCCGGCATCTTTTCGGCTGCTGCCGCCAGTTTATTTTTCCTGTTTTCTTCCGTCCAGTAATCTACGGCATAAACAGTAGTTGTGGGGTTTCTTCTTTTCATTTTGCCGCTAAAATTGGTTTCTTTTTGCAGCGGAATTACCCTTTGCGGGTAAAACGTGTAAACGCCCATATCCTTATACTCATCAGCCGAACGCACCTTCTGCATATCTCCATAGCTGTTAAAAAGTGCAATTACAGCAACAATAAATATAAACACCGGCAAAAAACGCAGTATGCTTTTAATTTTTTCCATAACACGCCACCACCCATTTAATTATGGCTTAATGAACCTTTTATAATTTAATCATAGCATAAGCGGCAATTTATTACTATAACCTATAAGCAATTTTACAGTTTGCTGTATGTACAAAAAAAGAGCCGAACATAAAGTTCAGCTCTTTTGCGTAATTATAAATTTTATATATAGTGGTACGTAAATTTTGCTCATTATTCAATCGCAAAATTTGCATAGCTTCGCTGGCACAATTATTGCCTTCGCTGTCACTCGGCACTAATTGGCGACTCAGCTAAATCGGCGCTCAGTTAAGTTACGCGCGGGAAATGTATTCGCCGGTACGGGTATCAATGTTAAGTACGTCGCCTTCGTTAATGAACAGAGGTACTTTAACAACATAGCCGGTGTCCATGGTTGCGGGTTTGCTGCCGCCGGTAGCCGTATCGCCGCGGATGCCCGGGTCAGTTTTAACAACAGTCAGTTCAACGGTGTTCGGCAGGTCAACGCCGATAACGCGGCCGTTGTAAATCATGATTTTGGCATCCATGTTTTCTTTAAGGAAGTTGATGGCGTTGCCAAGCTGTTCTTTGGTAAGTTCGGACTGTTCGTAGGTTTCGTTGTCCATAAATACATAGTTGCCGTCAGATTCATACAGATACTGCATTGCGCGGCGGTCGATATGTGCTTTCGGCAGACGTTCGCCTGCGTTGAAGGTGCGTTCTACAACGGCACCGGTGCACATGTTGCGCATTTTAGCACGTACAAAAGCTGCGCCTTTGCCCGGTTTTACATGCTGGAATTCTACAACCTGCCATGCGTCGCCATCGATGGTAACAGTTACGTTGGTTTTAAATTCGTTGGTTGAAATCATAAATGCTCCTCCTGTTTATTTAAAATTAAACAATTTCCATCAGTTGCTTTTTAACGCCGCACAGCACTTTAGCGCCGTCATCCGTCAATACAACCGTGTCTTCGATACGTACACCGCCCTTGCCGGGAATGTAAATACCTGGTTCTATGCTGAATGTCATGCCGGGCTCCAGCACAACATCAGTACCGCGTTTGTTGATATTGGGCATTTCGTGAATTTCAAGGCCCACGCCGTGCCCCAGCCCGTGCACGTAGTTTTCGCCGTAGCCGCGCGAAGTAATGTATTCTCTTACAATCGCGTCAAGCTCCGCGCCCGTCATGCCGGGCTTTGCGCTTTTTAAACCGCGCCACTGGGCTTCTTCAACTATGGTGTAAATTTCCTTGTGCCACGAATTGGCCATGCCGAGCACAACCGTTCTTGTCATGTCGGAATGGTAACCGTCGTACACAGCGCCAAAGTCGAAGGTAATAAAATCGCCTATTTCAATCTGTTTATCGCTTGCCATGCCGTGCGGCAGAGCGCTGCGCGCGCCGGAGGCGATAATCGTATCAAACGAAGGTTTTTCGCTGCCCATACTGCTCATGTAGTATTCAAGCCTTGCAGCCAGCGCTTTTTCCGTCATGCCGGGTTTAATTTCCGGCAGCAGTTTTAAAAACGCCTGGTCGGCAATTTTAAAGGCTTTCCACATCAGGTTCAGCTCGCGTTCGTCTTTAACCATGCGCAGATACTTTAAATCAATGTTTAAAAGCTCTCTCCCGCTTACTGCCTCTTTAAGGCTCTGGTAATCGTTATAGCTATAAGCCGCGCCGTCAAAACCGATTTTGGTATGCGCTTTGGCAAAATCCGCCGCTGCCTGCCAGATATCGCCGGTGTAGGTAAATACACGGCAGTAATGCTGCACTTCGCCTTCTGCCTGTGTGGTGTAGCGCCCGTCGGTTATTAAAACCGTGCTTTTGGCGTCAACATAAAGCAGGCTGCTGTCGCCGCGGAAGCCTGACAGATAGCGGATTGTCGGTATATCCTTCACAATAACGCAGTCAAGCCCGTTTTTGGCCATCAGGCTTAAAAACCTGCCCAAACGCTGCATCATTTCCACTCCACCAGTCTTTCCTAAACAATAATACCATTATATTTTATCATAAATACTGCCTGCTGTCACTATAAAACCGGCTCGCCTTCCAGAATTTCTACCGTAAAGGGCATGTTTTCAATTATTTCCATTACGTCGTTGTAGGTATCGGGCGTGCCTAAAAGTTTAACCACGCCTTCACGCGGGTCTTCGGTTGTAACAAGCGCCAGGTGTTCGTATCCTTCCATAATCCAGTTTACGTCGGCAATGCGTTCCGGCGCCACGCGCAGATAGATAATACTTCGGTCGTCGCTCATATAATTTTCCTCCGCAGCAGCGAATCGGGCAGAAGCTCCGCAGCGCAGTCAATCCAAAAGTGCTGGCGTGCGTGCGGCGCACATTCGATGGGTGTGCCTTCTTCGTCCTGCATATTTTTAAGTTCCAGCGGCATTAAGGTGCCGTCCGTCATTAAAAGTTCCAGCTTTTCGCCGTTTTTTACGTTGTTGCGCTGCTCAATCAGCGCTTTTTTATTTGCTTTATCGTAGCTTAAAACAATGCCTACAAAATCGTGCGTCTGTTCGTAGCTGCTGGTGGTATAAACCTGCGCATCCGAGCCGGGCGTGCCAAAGGCAAAGCCTTCGGTATAAGGGCGGTGCGATACTTTGTTCAGTTCTTCAATCCACTCAGGCAGCACTTTGTAGCCGTCCGGGTCTTTCATGTAAGCGTCAATCGCCTTGCGGTACACGCTGGCCACGGTTGCCACATAGTGCACGCTTTTCATGCGGCCTTCTATTTTTAAGCTGCAAATACCGGCTTTAACAAGCTGCGGTATGCGCGCGATAAGGCATAAATCCTTGCTGTTCATTACATAGGTGCCGTGCGCGTCTTCTTCAATATCGTAGCTTTCGCCGGGGCGGTTCTTTTCGTGCAGGGTGTATTCCCAGCGGCAGGCCTGCGCACATGCGCCGCGGTTGCCGTCGCGCCCCGTAAGGTAGCTGCTTAAAAGGCAGCGGCCGCTGTAGGATATGCACATTGCGCCGTGTACAAAGGCTTCCAGTTCCACAGTGGTTTTAGTGCCGATTTGTGCAATTTCTTCAAGTGAAAGTTCGCGCGCCAGCACTACGCGTTCCGCGCCTAAATCATGCCATGCCTGCACGCTTGCCCAGTTGGTGGTGTTAGCCTGCGTGCTTACGTGCAGCGGCATGCCGGGCACAACGCGCCGCGCCATCTGCCATACGCCAAGGTCGCTTATCAAAAGCGCGTCCGCGCCTGCTTTTTGCAGTGCCAGCAAGTATTCCGGCAGTTTTTCAATATCGCTGTTATGCGCAAAAATGTTTACGGTTACATAAACTTTTTTGCCTAAAGAATGGGCAAAGTCTGCCGCTTCTTTAATTTCGTCAATTTCAAAATTATTGGCAAAAGCGCGCAGGCCAAACATTTTTCCGCCCAGGTAAACGGCATCCGCACCGTAGCGCAGCGCCATTTTGCACTTTTCCATATTTCCTGCCGGCGCCAAAAGCTCCGGTTTAACAATTTGTCTTATCATGTTCCTTCCTTACTGCGGGCCGTGAATATCTTCTATCGCCTGTAAATGTTCTTCGTAAGTGCGAGTAAAACGGTGGTGCCCGTCTTTTTCGGCCACAAAGTATAAATAATCCGTATTTTCCGGGTTCAGTACGGATTTAATGGCGTCCATGCCGGGGCTGCCAACCGGTCCCGGCGGCAGGCCGGAGTTAACATACGTGTTGTACGGATTTTCGATGCGCGTATCGGCAATAGTGATTTCGGCCTTCTGTTCTCCGCCCAGTATATATTGAATGGTTGTATCCGACTGAATGGGCATGTAAATTTGCAAGCGGCGCAGAAAAACACCGGCAATGCGCGGCTGCTCTTCTTTAAAAACGGCTTCCAGCTCCACCATTGAAGCAATGGTTACTATATCGTGAATAGACATTTTGGTTTTTTCTGCCGCTTCGCCGATTTTTTCGTGGTTAATCTGCGTGTTAAACTCCTTAACCATCATGGCAAGCATGTCTTTTTCCGTCATGCTGTCGTTAAACTGGTAGGTTGAAGGGAAAATAAAGCCTTCTGCCTTGTATTTTACATCGGCATTATTGGTTTCCATATATTTATACGGAGTATAGTTGCGTGCGGCTTCTTTAAATTTTTCCGCATCGCCAAGCCCTTCCGCTGCCAGCTTGGCCGCTGTTTTTTCTACCGTGTAGCCTTCAGGCACGGTAAAGCTTACGGTTTTAACCTGACCGCGCGCCAGAATATCTATAATTTCGCCGTTTGATTTTCCTGCTTCAATTTCGTAGCTTCCGGCCTGCAATTTGCCTTCCAGGCCCATAAAACGCGCTTCCAGCCTGAAGCTTTCAGGGCGTTTAATAAGTTTCTGCTTGTGCAGCATATTGGCAATGTCTGCCGCCGTCATGCCGTTTTCTACCGTAATAACGTAGGTTTTGCCGTCGGCTAAATCGGCATTGTTGCCCGTATAATTTAAAACCCAGTAAGATGCTACAAATATTACCAGCAAAGTGCTCATAAAAAACGGTAATATTTTTCTCATGCTACGCCGCCCCTAAACATTCGTACTTTAAAAATGCCGGACCAGAGGTCCGGCAGGCAGTTTATTATTCTTCGTCCCATTCGGCAACGAGTTTTTCGTAAGCCGCTTTAACTTCTTCAAACTCCTCGTCGGTAGGCCCAAGATAAATTTCGTTGCCGTCTTCGTCAAAGTCAATGCGGGCAATGATTACATTGTCCTCGTCATCGTCTTCTTCATCATGGCAATGGCATTCTTCATCTTCGCAGCCGCAGTCGTCAGCGTCCAAAGCGGAAAGAACCGCAAAGCTCTTTTCACCAACGGGGATAACCATTTCCTCACGGAAATACATTTCGTTGCCGTCCTCGTCGGTAATAACTACGATTTCTTCTTCGTCGATATGGTCATGCTCAAGCTCAAATTCTTTGTTATCGTCCATTTTGTACCTCTTTCTTAAAGCATAAGTATAATTAGGTTTATTTTATCTTATCACAGGGCAAACTGTCAACCAAACTATCTGTTAAAAAATATTGTATTTTCTGTGGCAGCAGCGCAAAAAAACATTTATCTGCCGCCCAATGTGGTTTATAATAAGTATAAACCAATTAAAGGAAGTGTTGTGATGAACGGAAAATATAAATTCTTAGGCATGGCTGCCGCAGCAGCCGTTATTATTGCCGCCGCCTTTTACTTTTTTTACTGGGTTAAAACACCGGCTTACTCCCTGTCGCTGATTGGCGACGCCATTACCGGCCACGACGCTGTCAGCTTTCAGCAGCATGTGGATATGGACAGGCTGTACAGCAAAGCCTATGATGATTTTTTAAATGCGGAAGCCAAACTCAGCAATATGCCGCAATCGCCCGAAAGCAATTTCATTATGGGTTATGCCAAAGCAATTAAGCCCCAAGTAGTCAATCTTTTAAAAACGGCAACTCTGGACGCCATCGCAGGGCAGGATACCGACGCCGTATTTAACTCCAAAGCGCAGCAGTCAGTTATGGCCAAAAACATAAAACAGGCAACGGCGCCAGACGGGCTTGATATCGGCGATGTTTCGGTTATCAGCCAAAACGGCAGGACAGCCGCCGTACAGGCCACACTGCACAGCAAAAAACTGGACAAAGATTTTACGCTGAACCTTACTATGAACGAACTTGAGGACGGCACCTGGAAACTTTTGGAAATTAATAATTTTTACGACTTTGTTTTAGAAGTTGACGCTGCCGAAAAAGCTAAACTGGCAGAACTCAACGCGCCCATCGCCAAAGAGCTTGCCAATATGGTAGAATGTGTTTCCGGCAGGATGACCATTAATAACCAGTACGGCTTTATGGTTGACGAAAGGCATTGGCTTGACGTCTATACGCAAATGAAAAACATCAGCGGCAAAGACATCGCCAACTTTACCTACCGTGTAACCATTTACCAAAGCCAAAACGGGCCGGAACTTACCAGTTTCACCGTTTATAACGGCGATAATTTCCCGGACGGGCAAACGGTTAACAGCTACCGCTATGTAGAACTTGACCTGCTTGATCCGCACACGGACACTCTGGTTAAATCCGATTTCAAAAGCCTGCCCTGGAAAGTAGACATTATCCGCGTCGAATTCAAAGACGGCTCCGTCACCGAGCTTTACCGCGAAGTGCCTGACGCAGCTTAACACCTGGCCCAATTACAAAAATCCCGGACTTACAAATGTAAATCCGGGATTTTTTTATCTGTTGAACAATTTTCCGAGGCCCTGTTTTACTGCCCCGCCAACCTGCTGGCGCACGTTTTCGCGCACTTCTTCTTTGGTAGGAGCGGTAAAGCCTGATTCGCTCATTTTATCAAAAGTAATTTTGCCATTGCTGTTCATTACAGCATTACTGGTAAAGCTGCCAAGCGGTGTGCCAATGGTAATGCCGGAGAAGGTCATCTGCCCGTTTGCGCGGCTGAAATTGCCTGAAAGCGAGTTAAACGGAACGCCTGCAAAATTGCCGGGCGCAATAACAAACGTACCGCCCGCAACGGCGCTGTCTGCACTGCCGGTGCCGCTGGCGTCTGCTTCAAAGCTCAGCGGGCCGCTGATTTGCGTTTCCGTTACCGCTGTGCTGTCCATGCCGCTGCCGGAAAGATGCAGCGCAAAGTTTTTGGTTGCTGCCTCTACCGTGCCGCTTACGCCTAAAGTACCGCTGTAAACATTGGCATAAGTGTTGCTTAACGTTACCAAGCCGTTAGTATAGTTGTAATTGCCGTTAATGCCCGTTGCCACAAGCGGTGCAACTTCCAGCTTATCCATGGTAAAGCTGCCGTTAATTACAGGCGCGTCAATCGGGCCTGTTACCTTGCCGTTAATGTTAACGCTGTCGGTAATGCCAAGGCCGGGGCTTACAGCGTCCACGCGGAAGGAAGGCGCTGCTACGTTCAAATCATAAGTAGGCATGCCCTGTTTCTGGAACAGGATTTTACCGTCCATGTTAACGTCCTGCCCTTCCACTTTGCCTTTAACGGCGGTAAACGAAGCTGCATTGTTGTCAATGGCAAAGCTGCCGCCGCCATCGGTAATGTTATAGCCCAAAGCCTTGCCTGCCACGCCGCTCAGACTGCCGTCAAGGTTCAGGTTCCACTGCGCATCGTGCAGCCCAGCTGCAAGTTTGGCGCCGTTAATAACGCCGCCGGTAATGCTCAGTTCGCCAAACGAAGGCAGAACTTTCATAAGCTCAGTAATTTGCAGGTTTTTAACTTCGGCGCCGATTGTTACATCGTCATAAACCTTGTCAATGCTGCCAATTAAATCGGCATCACCGTTTTTGCCCTGCAAAGTAAATTTAATATCCGGGAACTCTTTTAAATTAGCCTGCATTTCCACGTTGCTGAAATCAAGCTTCTGCCCGTTCATGTCAAGCGCCAGAGCGCCGTCGGTAATTTCCACCATGCCGCGGAATTCTGTCGGCGTTTCATCATCTTTATCGGAAAAATTGATATAGTTAATAATGTCAAGCCCGTCTTTATCGGTATAGTTTACCGCAAACTGCGGCTTTTCGATAGAAATGCTGTTAATGGAGTTAATGCCGAAAGAACCTTTAAGGATATCAAACAAGTTGGCGGAAACGTTCATTTCCGGAACTTCGGCCAGTTTTTTGCCATTCGGCGCAGTCCACACTACGTTTTCAAAAACAACATTGCCCGATACGCTGGCACTGAAATGCCCTATTTCAAGCTTGCCCTGCAGCACCGTCTGCCTGTCGGCCATTTCGTTTACAAAGCCCGCGGCTTTATTGCCTGCCACATGCACCGCCAGCGTGCCGAGAATTATCAGCACCGCTATTACGCCGCCGGCTATTTTATGTTTTCTCTGTAACATTAAAATCACCCCGCTGCCGTTTGTTTAGCGCCGACTGTCCAAATAGTTCTGCAAAATAACCACAGCCGCCATCATGTCAATAATTTTACGGCGTTTCTTGCGCTTCATATCCGCGTCTATCAGCACATTTTCCGCCGCCACTGTCGAAAGCCTTTCATCCCACAGCACAACTTTAATGCATTCAAAACGTTTTTTCAGTTCTTCGGCAAAAGCCTCGCTTACGTGCGCGCGTTCGCCTATTGTGCCGTTCATATTTTTAGGGTAACCCAAAACAACCGTATCCACTTCATGCTCTTTAATCAGCTCGCCTATGCGCTCAAAATCGCGTTCTTCCGTTGTGCGTCGTATGGTTTCCACGCCGCCGGCAATCATGCCCAGCAAATCACTCGTTGCCACGCCTATTGTGCGCGTGCCGATATCAAGCCCCATGCTTCTTTTCATAGCGCCGCCCTACTTTTTAGCCGATGCGGAAAGATAACTTTTTACAAGTTCTTCCAAAAGTTCATAACGTTCAAAGCGGCGCAGCTTGGTGCGGGAATCCTTATGGCTGGTAATGTAAGTGGGGTCGCCGCTTAAAAGATAGCCCACAAGCTGGTCTACCGGGTTGTAGCCCTTTTCCTCCAGCGCGGCATAAACCTCGCGTATAGTCTGGGCTACGTCTTTTTTATCTTCAGTGCGTTTAAACATCATGGTTTCGCTTGAAATGCTCATAACTATTCCTCCTTTAAAAATAAAAAGGCTTTTTATTTATTTTAACATACCTTAACGCAAAATAATAGAAAGAAACGGCTGAGCTTTAAACCCAGCCGTTACTATTTTGTGAAATTATTTAATCTGTCCTTCAATAACAGTCAGTGCGGTTTTCAATGCTTCATCAAGTTTGGAAGCATCTTTGCCGCCGGCCTGCGCCATATCGGGGCGTCCGCCGCCGCCGCCGCCGCAAACTTTGGCAACTTCCTTAACAATCTGCCCGGCATGGATGCCTTTGGCAACAGCGTCTTTGGTTGCCATGGCAAGAATGTTGATTTTGCCGCTGTCAATAACGTCAGCCAGCACTACAACGCCGCCTACTTTATCGCGCATCTGGTCGCCGAGGCTGCGCAGTGCTTCAACGTCACCGGCACTTACTTTCTGTACAAGTACGGGAACGCCTTTAATATCGCAAACGCTGGAGGCAGCATCGCTTACCTGCGCTTTGGCAATCTGGCCTTCCAGTTCGCTGATTTTCTGTTCCGCTGCTTTATAATCGGACTGCAATGCGCAGATACGTGCGCAAAGGTCATTGCTGCGGCATTTAAGGCCGGTTGCTGCGGTTTTAACCATGTCTTCCATCTCGCGTACATAGTTCAGCGCGCCGTGGCCGGTTACGGCTTCAATACGGCGTACACCTGCGCCTGTGCTCGATTCGGACAGGATTTTAAACATGCCAATCTGTGCGGTGTTGCCAACATGCACGCCGCCGCAGAATTCCATGGAAAAGCCCGGTACGGTAACAACGCGTACAATGCTGCCGTATTTTTCGCCGAACAGTGCAACTGCGCCGCGTTTTTTGGCTTCGTCAATCGGCAGTTCTTCAATGGTTACATCTTTTGCTGCCAGAATCTGGTCGTTTACAATTTCTTCAACCCTGCGCAGTTCTTCTTCCGTTACGGGAGAGAAATGCGAGAAGTCAAAACGCAGACGGTCAGGGCCAACATAGCTGCCTGCCTGGTTAACATGGTCGCCCAAAACCTGTTTTAAAGCTGCATGCAGCAGGTGGGTTGCTGTATGGTTGCGGGCAATATCGTTTTTGCGCCCGCGTTCAATTTCAAACTTAACTTCGTCACCAACGGCAACAGTGCCTTCGGTTACGGTGCCAATCATAATAGTTGCGCCGTCCGGCAGTTTTTTGGTAATTTCAACCTGCATTACGCCGGCAGGGGCAATAATGCGGCCGGTATCGCCAAGCTGTCCGCCGCCTTCAGCGTGGAATGCGGTAACGTCGGTAATAACAGCGGCTTTTTTGCCGTCCTCCATGCTCTCAACCGGCTGTGCGTCATGAGCAGGATACATGGCAACGATTTTGCCGCCCTGTGCGCCTTCATCAACCTTTAAGGAAGCAAGGTCAATGCTGCGGGTGTTGTAAATTACCGGGCGCCCGGTTTTGTCGTCGCGAGCGTCGCGTGCCATTTTGCGCTGAATTTCCAAAGCCTCGTTAAAAGCTTTATCGTCCATCGTCATGCCTTCTTCTTCCAGAATTTCGGCAGTCAGCTCACGCGGGAAACCGAAAGTATCGCTCAGACGGAAAGCAGTTGCGCCGTCCAGCACGGTTTTGTTTTCTTTTTTGAGGCTTTCGATTTCGGTGTATAAAAGGTCGCAGCCCTGACGCAGAGTGCGCAGGAAGCTGGTTTCTTCCATTTCGATAACTTTATGGATAAAGCTTGTTTTTTCAACAAGGTACGGATACGGCTCTTTAAACATGTCAATAACAACATCAACCGCACCGTTAAGGAACTTGTCTTCAATGCCGATTAAACGCGCATGGCGTACGGCACGGCGCAGTACGCGGCGCAGTACATAGCCGCGGCCTTCGTTGGAAGGAAGCACGCCGTCGGCAATCATAAAGGTAATGCTGCGTACATGGTCGGCAATAACCTTTAAGGATACGTCGGTCTTTTTATCCTTGCCGTATTCTACGCCGGCAACCTTAGCGGCGTATTCAATAATCGGGAAGATAAGGTCGGTTTCAAAGTTGGAAGGCTTGCCCTGCAATACGGAAGCAAGGCGTTCAAGGCCTGCGCCGGTATCAATGTTTTTATTGGCAAGCGGGGTGTAAGTGCCGTCTTCATGCTGGTCATACTGGGTAAATACCAGGTTCCAGATTTCAAGGAAACGGTCGCAGTCGCAGCCGGGTTTGCAGTCCGGCCTGCCGCAGCCGCGTTCTTCGCCCATATCAATGTGCAGCTCGCTGTCGGGTCCGCACGGGCCGCTGCCGGTTTCCCAGAAGTTTTCTTCAAGGCGTACAATGCGTTCATCAGGCACGCCTACAACATTGTGCCAGATTTCGTATGCTTCATCATCAGTCGGATGGATGGTTACCCACAGTTTATCGGCAGGCAGCTCCAGTTCTTTGGTTAAAAATTCCCAGCTCCAGGGAATGATTTCTTTTTTGAAATAATCGCCGAAGGAAAAATCACCCAGCATTTCAAAATAGGTATGGTGGCGCGCAGTGCGGCCTACGTTTTCAATATCGCCGGTGCGCACGCATTTCTGGCAGGTAGTGATACGCGGAGAAGGCGGTTTCATTTTACCGGTAAAAAACGGTTTAAAAGGCGCCATGCCCGCACCAATTAAAAGCAGAGTCGGGTCGTCCTGCGGAATGAGCGAAGCGCTCGGCAGTACGAGATGCCCTCTGTCTTCAAAAAACTTTAAAAATCTTTTACGGATTTCATTACCACTCATGTACTTCATAATTCAAAAATCGCTCCTTTTAAATAGGTACAACGCATAAGAAAATTATATAAAAATTAGCGTGCAAAGTCAACGCACGCTAAAAGTATACAGGGTTATTAATTAATTTTTCTGTTTGCCATGCAGCGCTTTTTCCGCGCCAATGTCCTTCGGAAAGTAATATTTGTGCCCAATAAGTTCATCCGGCATATACTGCTGCTGTACCCAGCCGCCGGGGTAATCGTGCGGATATTTATAGCCCGTGCCGTGCCCCAGCGCACCTGCGCCGGGGTAATGCGCGTCGCGCAGATGTTTGGGCACCGTGCTCTGCACCGCACGAGCTTCTTCACGCGCACTGAAAATTGCCGTGCAGCAGGCGTTGCTTTTGGGGGCGTTGGCTATATAGCACACGGCCTGTGCCAACGGCAGCTGTGCTTCCGGCAGGCCTATAAAATGGGCAGCCTGCGCCGCGGAATTAGCCACAACCAGCGCCATCGGATCGGCATTGCCTACATCCTCTGCCGCGCAGATAACAATGCGCCGCGCGATAAAACGCACGTCCTCGCCGCTTTCCAGCATCTCTGCCAGATAATGCAGCGCCGCGTCGGCGTCACTGCCGCGCATGCTTTTTATAAACGCCGATACCGTATCGTAATGGCGGTCGCCCTTTTTATCGTAACGCTTAAAAGCGTCGCCCATTACGCTTTTAAGCACTGCGCCGTCAATCGTTTTTACGCCGTCAGGCAGCATAAATTCTGCCTGCTCCAAAAGGTTCAGCGCCACGCGAGCGTCGCCGCCGCAAAAATCAGCCAGTGCTTCCAGCGCCTCGTCCGTCATGGCAAGCCCCTGCCTGCCGTAGCCATTTTCCTTATCCGTCAGCGCCTTTTGCAGAACCTTTTTAACGGCGTTTTTATCAAGCCGCTCCAGACGGATAATTTTCATCCGCGACAAAAGCGGAGCATTAACTTCAAAAAACGGGTTTTCCGTAGTTGCGCCGATAAGAATAACCGTGCCGTTTTCCACATACGGCAAAAGCACATCCTGCTGAGCCTTGTTAAAGCGGTGTATTTCGTCGATAAAAACTATCGTACGCCCCATGCCGCTGTACAAAGCGTCACGCGCTTCGCCAATCAGCCTGCGCAGCTCCGGCACGCCGCTCGATACGGCATTAAGCGCAACAAAACGGCTTTGCGTCATATTGGCAATAATATGTGCCAATGTAGTTTTGCCGGTTCCCGGCGGCCCGTAAAACAACAGCGGCTGCAAAGCGTCGCGCTCAATCATCCGCCGCAGCGGGCTGCCCGGACCAAGGGCTTTTTCCTGCCCGGCAAAATCGCTTAAACGCCGCGGGCGCATACGGTCTGCCAGCGGTTTGGTAATTGTTTGTGCAAATAAACTGTCCATATTTTAATCCTGCCCGGCAATTATTTTCTGTACAATATGCGCAGCCATCATCATACCGGCGCAGGCAGGCACAAACACCAGGCTGCCCGGCACGCTGCCTTCAATAAAGCGCTGCGGTTCTTCATGAGAATATACAACAGTAATGCCCTCGGTAATACCGGCGTCGCGCAGTTTTTTGCGCATGCTGCGCGCCAGCGGGCACACGCTTGTTTTGCTGATATCCGTAATTTCCAGCATTTCCGGGTGCAGCTTGTTGCCCGTGCCCATGGCCGATACCACCGGAACATTATGCCTGTAAGCCTCTATTAAAAGGTCTGCTTTCGATTCCGTACTGTCGATAGCGTCGGCAATAAAATCAAAACCGTCCACAAAAAGGTTTTCAAAATCGCCCGGCCTGTAAAAATCCTTAATAACCCTTATGCGGCACAAGGGATTAATATCGCGCAGGCGTGCGGCCATAACGTCGGCCTTAAACTTGCCGATAGTGCTTGTAAGCGCAGGCAGCTGGCGGTTAATGTTACTTGCTTCAACGGTATCATTATCCATAATTACAAAGCTGCCAACACCGGTGCGGCACAAAGCCTCCGCCACATAAGAACCAACGCCGCCAAGGCCTATAACGGCAACTCTGGCGGCATTTAATTTTTCAACGGCCTTGGGGCCGATAACCATTTCTACACGTGAAAGCTCCATGAGTCCTCCAAAAAAATTTCCCCGCAATGCCGTCCTGCCCAATGTTTTGAACCTGCATGTGCAGGTGGGTGCCCTCCCGCCTACCGCAAAAGTCCCCTCGAGAGGGCTTGTTTTTAATAGGCGGAGCTCAAATTCCGGGCTCCCTAGGTAAGTGTGTTGGCTCAAAACTAAAAGGCAATGTAACGAACACCGCAGGGGAATTTGCTCCATTTATAAGACCGGCACAACAGCCAATCTCTTTATATCTATAATAACAAAATTTGCCTTAAATCACAAGTAGCAAGCAGTTTAAAAACAGAAAAATACACGGTAATCATAACAACATTATCAATATCCAACAGAGTACTAAAACTAATAACCACAAGGCAGCAAACAAGCGGCTGTGTAAGTTTATCAATATCCAACAGAGTGCTAAAACTGGAAAATCCAGTAGACCCGACATAACCTGTGTAAGTTTATCAATATCCAACAGAGTACTAAAACTACGGCATAAAACATAAAGCTGATTGGTAGGTGTAAGTTTATCAATATCCAACAGAGTACTAAAACCGTACTAAAACGTGGGCGGCCTTGTGCGCAGTGTAAGTTTATCAATATCCAACAGAGTACTAAAACACGTTTTTCCAACGTTCTACCGCGTCATCTGTGTAAGTTTATCAATATCCAACAGAGTACTAAAACTCTTTTTCCATTTTGCTTTTGGCGGTCTTTGTGTAAGTTTATCAATATCCAACAGAGTACTAAAACCAGCTTCTTTGTCATTGTTAGGTTCAACCAGTGTAAGTTTATCAATATCCAACAGAGTACTAAAACACGCGCGTTTGCAACGTCCTGAATTTCTTGTGTAAGTTTATCAATATCCAACAGAGTACTAAAACCTTAACTTTATTTTACACCACATACAGATTACAATTCAATTAAATCTTCCGTAATCAATAAATTTTCTGTCGGCGTTTTATCGCCAAGCATAATAATCATACTGGCATACTGTTTTTCTGTAACCTGCAATACACGCACCGAGCCTACAGGCGGTAAAATTACCTTTACTTTGTTTATATATTTTCTGGCATCATCATTATTGCGCGTTATTCTGCTGTAAACAGAATATTGCAGCATATCAAATCCAAGTTTAATTAAACCTGTACGGAAATGCAGATACTCTCTTTTATCTTCTGTAGTTGCGGTTGGTAAATCAAACATTACTATAATACGCATAAACCTGTTATACAAATTTTTCTCCTATTATTGGTATTATCAGTTTATTAACATCAGCATTATCAATAGCTGTCGTTAAACTTGCTATATATTTATCAACCGCATTATGTACTTTCATTATTTTATTACCGCATGCTATATCTCCGTTTATAATATTGGCAAGCCCTATTTTATTATTTTTTGTCAAAGTATCAACTAAATCTTCATTATTTTGCCAAACCCATATATCCGCTAACGGACGTAAAGGTTCCATTAAATCATCCGCAAGATTAAATGGATTGGTTTCACTAATATGATGTATTCCCAAAGCACAATTATAACCATAAGCGCACAGCGAGCGCGCCACAGATGAACGGATAACCGCATAACCATAATTAAGCGCTATATTGATTATGTCGTTTTCAAACCTGATAAAATCACAACCATAAAAATTTCTAAAAAACATTTTGGCAGCAATACCCTCACGGTTGCCGGTATCACCACTTAATACTTCCTGCGCTAATTGCTGCATACGCTCGCAAACCTTTGTACCTGCACCACTTATTTTTAATGCTGTACCCTGATTTATAATTTTTGCCTTAACAATACGTTGCCACAGCAAATTTTTAAATGTATCCGTTAAAGCAATTTGCTTTTTTAATACACCATAAGGCCTATAATGCGTATTTAATGGCAAAAGGTTACAACACGGCAAATGTGTATCATCGCAAAGTATGGCATTAATGCCATACTTTGCCAGTTTTTGCAAGGCATATGCCGATATATTAATATATACATTATCTATGAAAAGATTTTTAATATCACTTAAAGGAACTTTTTTAACCGTATCTCCGTAATTAATAAGCAGCCACTCATCTTTAACAGTTAAATATTGTCCTTTTGTGATAAAAACGGTACGGAACATTTAATTTCACCGCCAATTTTACCAAGTATATCAACGTAATATTTTTTTACAACATCTTTTTTGCCAATAGTTTTATCTTCCATGAGATTGCAATTATTATTTTTACAATAAATTCTATTTGCTTTAGAATTTTTAATCCCTCTATAATAACCACTAAATTTTATATTCCCTATATTATCAAAAATCTTAATATAATCATTGGCAAATAAATACATAATATGTTCCTGATAGTCTTCCGGATAAGGAGTTATAAGATACAATTTTTTATTTTTCTTTTTTAAATCAACATATCTTATACCTCGTAAAATAGTTTGATTTTTATTATTTTTATACAGTTCTGCGCAATAATATTCTTTTGTATCTAAAACATTAGCATTTCCAAAGCTGTCAACTTTTTTAATATAAGCACCATCTGTTTCGTTTTTCTTCAGCGGATTATCTTTTGTAAATTTCCCCTGATATTTTTTATTTTGCTTGTATGAAACAAGAACAGGTTTTATGCTGTCTGCAAAAACTGCATCATCTTTATAAAAAGCCTTTACATTTTTATAAAACTGTTCTTCACTTACATCTTTATAAAATTCAAGGCTATTGTCCCACAAACGTATATCAACTTCATCTGCTATATTTCTTATCATGGCAGGCACACGGCTGTATGGTGTTGCCAAAAGTTTTTCGGTGTATTCTTTATTAAAGCCGTAATATTTAACCATTTTATTAACGGCTTTACCTAAATAAGTTAAATATTCATCACTTATGCGTTTATGGTAATCTTTATAGATTCTGTCAAGCTTAATTTTATCACTGGCAATCTCAAGATATGCAGGTGTTAAGTTGGCAATTACTATAGCGTCTGCCGCATGGTGTAAATTATTATCTCTGTTTTTCTGCTCATCGCCCCATGTTTTTTTATTAAACCATAACCTTCTCATTCTTGAAGTTATTATGCCTTTTACACCAAAAACATTTTTAGCTTTGTCGCTGTTGAACAATAAATTAGCAGATAAATAATTTACCAAAAACCTTGTAATATACCTTGTATCGTTAATGTTTCTGGATTTCCATTCTGAAAGCAAATCTCTGTTGCCATATAAATTAGATAAGGTTAAATATTTATATTTTTTAATGCTTATCTTCTTTTTCTTAAATAAAGTATTAATCCGTTTTAAATAATCCTCTTTGTCCGCACTGCTTAAATAACCCAAAGGCACCTGCTGCCCTTTTTGCTGCCTGTTTACACCTAAATTAACCAGCGCTTTATTTTGTAAGGTATCATCTAAAATAAGAGAAAAAGGCACTATATGGTCAACATCATAAATACCGCTTAATATTTTTTCTATAGGAATGACATCACCCGTATATAAATCTTTGCCTTCCTGTTCTTCCCATAAACGGTATCTTTCAATATCGAAAGGCTTTACTTCTCCTTCTTTACGCAGGCCGAGTTCAATTAACTTATTTGCAATTTTATCTTTTTCTTTTTTGTTATCATTAATACGTTTGATAATTTTAGCACGTTCTTTAAAACTGCGTCCCAAATCATTGGCAACCTCTATATTAATATATTCAGGCGAACCATACTTTCTAATAAGCTCATTTAAAATTTTACGTGTTTCATTTACAGCTTTAAAAATAACTGCGTTCTTTACAAGTTCTTCGTCAACTTTTTTATCAAACGGTGCAAGATATTTTTGTTTTTCTATATCAGGCAAAGCATTTTCTCTTTCTTTCAGCATGCGTGCCTGAAAATTACCGTAAGTTTCTCCACGCTTAAAGGCTTCGATTGCTTCAATCATATACTTTTCGCATACGCTTGCTGTACCACCAAATTTTTTGCGGATAACTTCTTTCTGTAATTTTTCGTTCCATCCTTTTGCTTTTAACGCTCTTATTCTGCGTGCCGGTGTAATATTTTCAGACAACAATAAACATAATTGATGTAATTTTGAAGGATTGTTAACATCAAACTGATTTTCTTTTATTAATTCTTCATATTTATAACCAGCATTAGTTAAAATTGCCTTCAACAGTTTTAATGTTTTAGTTGTGTCAGGTACTTTAACTTCAAGTTTACCTGGTTTACGCATTTCTAATTTATATGGTTTTAAAATATTTTTTATATCATTTTCTGTTATTGAAGCATTTGTAAGAGAAGTATTAATTATCTCTTTCGCAACATTTTCAGGTAATAAAATTTCCCCTGTTTCCGTATTTACAAACGAAAGCTGCGACAAGCAATTTACCAATGCATAAATATCAGCTATAACAGTACTTCTATAAGCTCTTTTTTCATCTTTGTAATACATGCACTGACCAATACTGTCAATAAAGCCCATAAATCTTCTGGTTTTATCGTCTTCGTTGCCAGGTCCTGTTTCAAAATCTCTTTGAGCAAAGACCATATCATCGCAAATAATTCTAATATTATTTGCTGTAAGCTGCGGATAATATTCACTTTGTTTATTTAAAATATCTTCCAGTTCTTTTTTTACAAATTCTCTTTTAATTAAAATATAACGCTTTGCATTTTTATGGTTGCGATAATCAGCAAAAGATGTTTCTGTTTTAAAAACAGGGGCATTAATTAACATTTCTGCAACGGATTTATACCCACCGGATTGATAAATTTCATCAAAATTAGCCAAACCGCCTTCAATTTTTTGCAGTTCATCTTTATCGGCATTGTCTTTTTTAGAATCGTCACCGTAAAATTCACGATAACCACGCCGGTTACAAATATGGATAATGCAATCCAAAATTTCTTCAGGTGTTAGTTTTTCATTTAAACCTTTTATTCTTGTTTGCAGGACATTTTGATTACCATTTTGTTCCTGCCATTCTTTCAATTGTACTTCATTCATTAATTTTATTTTTAAAAAGAATTTTTTTATACGTTCTTTACGGTGTTTTCTTCTGCGAAGCAAACGGCGTGTACTTCTATATCCCCGTCTTTCCTGCGCATTACTTGCTTTTTGGCGGATATTTTCACCGGAATTAAATAATCTTACGCCTATATCTTCTATACGCGCATCTAAATTATTTGTTTTGGAAATAACGGCATAACCAACTGAACCAATACCAATATCCAAACCTATCCCATATTTTCTTTCCATAGCAATTCTCCTTATTATATTATATTGACACGTAGCTTGACCAATGTTAAAATAAATACAAATTAGAATTACTGTTGTGTAGGTTTATCAATATCCAACAGAAAACCATTTATTGCAAACTTGTAAGTTTATCAATATCCAACAATAGTTCTAAGATAAGGCTATTTATGCCGTAGGGTACGGCGGTATCCCGTTAATCCGCCTTTAAGCCATTGCTTTGCAATGGCTTATTTATATTTTAACCTAATTTATTTTTACAGTAAATAAATATTGACATTTTTATGAAATGAAAAAGGGGAGTGGTATTAATCACCATTCCCCTTTTTTCAAAAAAATAACAGAGCCTGCGTCTGCAAGCTCTGTTATTAAGCATTGGCTTATACTTACTGTAAAAGTTGTTTTACCATGGCATTAATGCGTTTGCCATCGGCACGGCCACCGGCTTTGGCAATAACCTTAGGCATTACCTTGCCCATGTCCTTCATGCTGGCTGCGCCTGTTTCGGCAATTACTTCCTTAACAAGGCTTTGCAGCTCGTCATCTTCCATTGCGGCCGGAAGATATTTTTGCAGCACTTCAATCTCAGCTTTGGCCTGGTCTATCAGATCGGTGCGTCCTGCTTTCTCAAACTCAGCAAGAGAATCCTGACGCATCTTAACTTCTTTCATCAAAACTGCAATTACTTCGTCTTCAGTAAGTTCTTTTTTGTCATTGATCTCGACATTTTTGATATTGGCACGCGCCATACGGATGGTTTCCAGCGCCACTTTGTTGTGGGCTTTCATGGCCTGCTTCATATCTTCTGTCAGCTGATCTTTAATTGACATCTGCACGCGCCCCCATTATCTGGATTTACGTTTTCTTGCGGCTTCGGATTTCTTTTTGCGCTGAACGCTCGGTTTTTCATAGTGTTCGCGTTTTCTTACTTCAGAAAGGATGCCGGCTTTTTGGGTAGCTCTTTTGAATCTGCGCAGTGCGCTGTCAAGAGTTTCGTTTTTGCCAACTTTAATTTCTGCCATCTGATCTCCCTCCCTCCACACACTTAGGGAAGTGTATATACAATTTATATGCTTTGAGAATACTCCGAAGCATATAATCTCACCGTCTAATTATACATTACTGTAAGGAGTTTGTCAATCAGCACGGAGGCCAGCCGAGCATTTTACCGCCCAAAAGATGGATATGCAGATGGTGCACGGTTTGTCCGCCTTCGTCGCCGGTGTTAACAACAATGCGGAAGCCTTTTTCGCTTACGCCGAGTTTTTCGCTGAGCATTTTTACTTTGCCCAGCATGTACTTAACAAGTTCCGGGTCTGCCGCAACAATGTTTTCCGTATGTTCCTTCGGAATCATCAGTACGTGTACGGGCGCAGCCGGTGCGGCGTCGCGGATAACAATCATTTTATCGTCTTCATATACTCTTTCGGCAGGAATCTCTCCGGAAATAATACGGCAGAATACGCAGTCGTTCATATTTTTACCTCCTCGCTGTTTAAGGTTGTATTTAATTGGTAACTTATTATAAATTCGCCAAAGATAATAAAATTCCTTTTAAATTATATTAAATTCTTCAGTCTTTTATAATTTCACCAAGCAGTTTTTCACCGTCAAAGGCCGTTATTTTTACAGGCAGTATTTCGCCGCCAAAATTACGGCCGCCGCTTTTTACAAAAACGCGCTGATAGTTGCCGGTTAAGCCTTCAAAATAATCTTCACCGGCAGGCTGCTCAAACAAAACTTCCGCGGTTTGCCCAACCATGGCCTGCAAAAAAGCTTTGTGCATGGTTTCGTCAATTCTTCCCAAAATGTCGGCACGTTCTTTTTTTACGGCTTCCGTTACAGCGCCCGCAAATTTTTCGGCAGGCGTGCCTTTGCGCGCCGAAAACGGGAAAATATGCATTTTGCTGAAGCCGCAGCTTTCGGCAAATTTGCAGGTTGTTTCAAAATCCGCTTCCGTTTCGCCGGGAAAACCTACAATAACATCCGTAGTTATGGCAATATCAGGCACCTTCGTTTTAATATCCGCCAGAAGCGTTTTAAATTTAGCAGTTGTGTACGGCCTGTGCATGGCCTGCAAGGTTTTATCGCAGCCCGATTGCAGCGGCAGGTGCAAATGCCTGCAAAAACGTGCGTCTTCCTGCATCAGCGTTAAAAGGCGCGGCTCTACCTCCACAGATTCCAGCGAACCGAGGCGCAGGCGCTGCACACCCGGCACATCAAGAACGGTTTTAACTGCGTCATACAAAGTAGGGCCGTCAGGGTTTTCTTTGCCGTAACAGCCAAGGTGAATGCCGATAAGCACAATTTCCTTAAACCCGGCGCTTATAAGGCGCTGCGTTTCGGTACGGATGCTTTCAAGGCTGCGCGAACGCAGCGGGCCGCGTGCGTAAGGAATAATGCAGTAAGTGCAGAACTGGTTGCAGCCTTCCTGTATTTTTAAAAAGGCGCGCGTTTTATCGGTTATATCGCCTGCTGCCATTTCTTCAAAAGCAGTGCTGGCAGTTAATTTATGCACGGCATCCAGCGTATCGGTCTGCCTGTGCGCAAGGCGTTCTTCCACCAGCTGCACAATCTGCGCGCGGTCCTGGTTGCCAATAATCATATCCACACCGGCAATAGCTTTTACTTCTTCCGCCGCCGTCTGCGGATAGCAGCCCGTAACCACAATCAGCGCATTGGGGTTCTTACGGATGGCGCGGTGAATTGTCTGGCGCGATTTGCGCTGCCCGGTATTGGTAACAACGCAGGTATTAATAATATATACATCAGCTTCGCCGTCGAAACTGACAAGCTGATGCCCGCTGCGCAAAAACAGGTTTTCCATGCTTGCCGTATCGGCCTGGTTAACCTTGCAGCCAAGCGTATAAAATGCAATTTTTGCCATTTTCAGCCTCCCAGTTCGTCAAATTCGTATAAAACGGCACTTAAAGCAGTAAGCCCGGCCGTTTCGGCGCGCAAAATACGCCTGCCCAGCGAAACAGGCACCGCACCGCCGCTGCGTGCTTTATCAAGCTCGGCTTCGCTGATGCCGCCTTCCGGGCCGATTATAATTAATATGCTGTCTGTATTTAAATTGCTTTGCAGAACCTTTTTAAGCCCCTGCCTGTCCTCACATTCGTAAGCAATTATTTTAGTTGTGCAGTCACATTCAGCCATCAGTTTATCAATAGCTGCAACCTCCGCAATTTGCGGAATAATGTCGCGCTTGCTCTGCTTGGCTGCGCTTTCGGCAATTTTTTGCCAGCGCTGGCATTTTTTTGCAGCCTTCTCGCCGTCATAGCGCACAACGGAATGTTCCATTGCCAAAGGCACAATGCGGCTTACGCCGAGCTCCACCGCCTTTTGGATGATAAAATCCATCTTTTCGCCTTTTACAAGCCCCTGTGCCAGTGTAATCTTCACCGCAGGCTCATGGCTTTCGGCAATAACTTCAAGACATTTTACAAGCGTCCGCCCGGGCGCAGTTTCAGTAATTTCTGCAAGGGCGGTTACGCCGTCGTCGCTCACAATCTGCACCTTTTCGCCCGGCTTCATTTTAAGCACGGTGTAAATATGGCGTGCGTCAATGCCGTCTATCATCATGTTTTCCGCATAAGGGCGCGGAATAAAAAATCTGTGCATTAATCCTCCAGTGCCATCAGCATGGCAGCCCAGCCGCCTTTATGGCGCGTGCTGACAACCTTCAGCCCGCTGGCTGCGGCAGCCTGTTTAATATCGTTTTCACGTTCTTCTATAATGCCGCTGGCAAGGAACTTGCCGTCCGCTTTAAGCTTTTGCGCAACATCCGGCAGCAGCATAATAATAATATCGGCAATAATATTGGCAATAATCACGTCGGCCTTGCCTTCCGTGCCATGCAGAAGGTCGCCTTCTTTAACTGCAATAACTTCGCTCAGGCCGTTTCCGGCAATGTTTTCTTTGGCAATGCGCACGGCATTGGCGTCAATATCTACAGCAACAATGCTTTTGGCGCCTAGTTTGGCAGCTGCAATGCTTAAAATACCGCTGCCGGTGCCAACATCAAATACTTCCGCCTGCGGCGTAATAATTTCTTCCAAATATTCCATGCACATGCTTGTTGTATGGTGCGTGCCGGTGCCAAAGGCCATGCCGGGGTCAATTTCAATAACAAGGTCATCAGCCTTGGCATCGTATTTTTCCCACGAAGGCTTAATAACAAGGTGTTTGCCAATATGAGTTACATGGAAATACTGCTTCCATTCGTTTGCCCAATCCTGCTCGCACAGCGTACGGAACAGCGGATTGCGGAAAACACATTTTTGCCCGATACGTTCTTCAACGGCTTTAACCTCACGTGAGATAAACTCCAAACGTTCGGAAAGTTTTTCGTCATCCGGGTAATAAGCCGTTACTGTAACAACCTCGGTATTCTGCTGTTCGGGAATATCGCACAGCTCCCATGTGCCGCTGTTGCGCAGCTGATTAATTAAAAGCGGGTCTTCCATGGCTACGCCCTGCGCACCAGCGCTGTATAAAATATCGGCAATTGTGTCTGCCTGTTCATGCGTTGTCTGTAAGCTGACTTCCGTCCACTGCATTACGTTTCACTCCTCAAAAAACTCATAGTAAAAAGATATAAATTTCCGCCTTTTATCTTATCATAACAAGGCTGAAATGTACATTATAAAATCAGTCAATTTATATTTATCACGCCACGGCGGCTTTTTTATTAAGCGTTACTATATTTGACTTTTTGTGCCTGTTTGCTATAATAATTATAGAAAAACAAATGGCTGCCGATAGACGGTCAGCCGAAAAATTGAAAATCAGTTAACGATAACCGTCACAGTTTTGGCTGGCTTGTGGCGGTTATCTGCTTTTACGCGAAAAATCTTTTCCGAGGGTATAACCAATGGAAAAGATTGTCACCGTATAGCCGATTACGGCTAACAACGATAATATATCCACGTTATCCCCTCCTTTAGCATATTTCCGACATGCGGATTCTATGTTATCGGAGGGTCACAGTCCCTCCCGCAGAGGGCTAACCGCCTACCGTTATGGCAGCACATTTGCCTGCATATTGTAACAGAAAAATATAAAACTGTAAAGATACTAAAAGCGCGCTTCCGAATTTACGGAAACGCGCTTTATTTGTTATTTAAACAAATCTTTAATTTTGTTCAAAAAGCTTTTTTCTTCGGGGTTGATGTTGTCCTTGCTGATGTCGGCAAATTTACGCAGCGCGTCTTTTTGCTTTTCGCTCAGCTTTTTAGGCACAACAACTTTTATACGTACCAGCTGGTCGCCGCGGCTGCCTCCGCGCAGGCTGGGTATGCCTTTGCCTTTCAGGCGCAGCACCTGTCCCGGCTGGGTACCTTCCGGAATCTTCATGGTTACCTGGCCGTCCAGCGTCGGTACTTTTATTTCATCGCCCAAAGTTGCCTGTACAATGTTAATAGGCACTTCGCATAATACAGTGTTGCCGTCGCGTTCAAAGAACTTGTGCGGCTTCACATAAAGGTATACGTAAAGGTCGCCGCTCGGGCCGCCGCGCATACCTGCTTCGCCTTCTCCGCTTACGCGCAGGCGCGAACCATCGTTAACACCGGCAGGAATTTTAACTTTAAGCTTTTTGGTTTTGCGTACGGTGCCTTTGCCCTTACATTCTTTGCACGGTTCGGTAATAATTTTGCCTTCGCCGTGGCATCTGCTGCACGGGCGTACATTACGCATCTGCCCGAACATAGTGTTTTGCGTAAAGCTTACCTGGCCTGTGCCGTGGCATTCAGGGCAGGTTTCCACCTTGCTGCCCGGTTCAGCGCCGCTGCCTTTACATTTTGGGCATTGTTCGTCGCGCGTCAGGTTAATTTCGCGTTCTACGCCGAAAGCCGCTTCTTCAAAGGTAATTTCCATATCGAAGCGCAAATCGCTGCCGCGCTGTGGTCCTGCCTGACGGCCGCCTCTGGAGCGCCCGCCGCCGCCAAAGAACATATCAAAAATGTCCTCCATACCGCCGCCAGCGCCGCCGAAGCCGCTGAAATCAAACCCGCCGAAACCGCCCGCGCCGCCTGCTCCGGCAGCGCCGTCAAAGGCTGCATGGCCAAACTGGTCATACTGTGCACGTTTCTTTTCGTCGCTCAAAACACTGTATGCTTCGGAGCATTCTTTAAACTTTTCTGCAGCATCAGGATTATCCTTGTTGACATCAGGATGATACTGACGTGCCAGTTTACGATATGCTTTTTTTATCTCGTCTGCCGTTGCGCTTTTAGAAACGCCCAGCACGTCATAGTAATCTCTTTTTTCCAAGGTTTACACCATCCTAAGCTGATTATTTCTTGTCGTCGTCAACAACTTCGGCGTCAACTACATCGTCGTCGGCTTTTTTAGCGCCGCCTGCGTTTGCTGCGCCGGCACCTGCTTCCGCACCTTTGGCTGCTTCAGTCTGTTTGTAAAGTTCAGCGCTCAATTCATACAAAGGTTTGGTAAGTTCTTCGGTTGCTTTTTTAATTGCGTCAACGTCGTCGCCTTTCATTTTTTCTTTCAGGGCGTCCATTGCAGTTTTAACTTTTGCAATCAGTTCATCGCTGCCTTTTCCTTCCATGTCTTTAATGGTTTTTTCTGCCTGATAGCAGAGGCTGTCGGCCTGGTTACGAGCTTCAACTGCTTCCTTGCGTTTTTTATCTGCTTCGGCGTTGGCTTCGGCTTCTTTTACAAGACGGTCAACTTCGTCTTTATCAAGCGTGCCGGAAGAAGTAATGGTAATCTTCTGTTCTTTGCCGGTGCCGAGGTCTTTGGCTTTTACGTTCACAATGCCGTTGGCGTCGATATCGAAGGTAACTTCAATTTTCGGTACTCCGCGCGGTGCAGCCGGAATGCCGGACAGTTCAAAACGTCCCAGAGTTTTGTTGTCGGCAGCCATATCGCGTTCGCCCTGCAGTACGTGGATATCAACGGAAGGCTGGTTATCGGAATAAGTGGAGAAAATCTGAGATTTGGAAGTAGGAATGGTCGTGTTGCGGTCAATCATTCTGGTGAAAATGCCGCCGGCGGTTTCAATGCCGAGGGACAGCGGAGTTACGTCCAGAAGCAGTACGTCTTTAACTTCGCCTGCCAGTACGCCTGCCTGAATAGCAGCGCCTACTGCAACACATTCATCCGGGTTAATGCCGCGGTGCGGTTCTTTGCCCATGAATTTTTTAATGGCTTCCTGTACAGCCGGAATACGGGTGGAACCGCCAACCAAGAGTACTTTGTTGATGTCGCTTGCGCTCATGCCTGCATCGGCCATAGCCTGACGGGTCGGGCCCATAGTACGTTCAACAAGGTCTGCGGTCATTTCTTCAAATTTAGCACGGGTTAAATCCATATCCAAATGTTTCGGGCCGTCGGCGCCTGCGGTAATGAACGGCAGGTTGATGTTGGTGCTCATTACGCCGGACAGTTCGATTTTAGCTTTTTCTGCTGCTTCACGCAGACGCTGCATAGCCATACGGTCGTTGGAAAGGTCAATGCCTTCGGCTTTCTTGAATTCGTCAACCATCCAGTCGATAATGCGCTGGTCAAAGTCATCGCCGCCGAGGTGAGTATCGCCGTTGGTAGCTTTAACTTCAAATACGCCGTCGCCTACATCAAGGATGGATACATCGAACGTGCCGCCGCCAAGGTCGTAAACCATAACGGTGTGGTCTTCGCTCTTGTCAATGCCGTAAGCAAGTGCTGCTGCGGTAGGTTCGTTGATAATACGCAGAACTTCAAGGCCTGCAATTTTGCCTGCGTCTTTGGTTGCCTGGCGCTGGCTGTCGGAGAAGTAAGCCGGAACGGTAATTACGGCCTGATGTACGCTTTCGCCGAGATATTTTTCAGCGTCAGCTTTTAATTTTTGCAGAATCATTGCGGAAATTTCTTCCGGAGAGTATTTTTTGTCGTCAATTTCAACTCTGTAATTAGTGCCCATGTGGCGTTTAATGGAGCTGATGGTTCTGTCCGGGTTGGAAACAGCCTGGCGTTTTGCCAGCTGGCCTACCAGACGTTCGCCGTTTTTGGAAAAACCTACAACGGACGGGGTCAGCCTGCTGCCTTCCTGGTTAGTGATAACGGTCGGTTCGCCGCCTTCCATAACAGCTACTACAGAGTTAGTAGTACCTAAGTCAATACCAATTACTTTAGACATGATGTTTTTTCCTCCTCAAATTTACACTGTATAAAGAATGCAACTTAATCGTTGCTTATTACTTTAACTTTGCTGTGGCGGATGATTTTATTGCGCAGCCTGTAACCTTTTTCAAAAACCTGCTCAATGCTTTCATCCTCTAAATCCGGGTTCTGCCCGCGCATTACAGCTTCGTGCAGTTCCGGGTTAAATTTCTGCCCCTCTGCGGGGATTTCTTCAACTTCAAGCTCTTTAAAAGCCTGTTCAAACTGCCGTTTGATTTTTTCCATGCCGGCTACGATAGCAGACATATCGTTTGTAGTTTTTACACTTTGCTCGGCTCTTTCAAAGTTATCGAGCACTTTTAAAAACTTGCCGACAACATCTGCCGTAACGAAGGTTGAAAGCTGTTCGCGTTCGGCTGCATTGCGTCTGCGGAAATTTTCAAAATCGGCCTGCAAACGCATCAGGCGGTTTTGCAGTTCTTCGATTTTTGCATCTTTTTCATCTTTCTGGGGTTCTTCCGGCTTTGCTTCTTCCGGTTGTGCGTTTTCTGCATTTCCGGCAGCCGCTTCACCAGCGTTTACCTTTTCTTCAGCGGGCGCTTCAGCATTTTCCGCTGCTCCTTCCGCAGGGTTCTGAGTATCTTTAATATCTTCTGCCTGCATACTGTCCCTCCTCAGCTGTTTAAAATCGTTTTTAAATATTTATGAAGATAATCCATTACGGCAATTACTTTGCCATACTGCATGCGCGTAGGCCCCAAAACAGCCATTGTACCGACTATTTTGCCGTTTAAGCGGTAGGTTGCCTGCACCATGCTGCAATCCTGAATGCCTTCAAATTTATTTTCGCTGCCTATCGTTATGCGCAGCCCGGATTCTTCGCCGGATTTTAAAATGTTGCGCACAACTTTTTCTTCTTCCAGCACGCCTAAAAGGTTTTTAACTTTTTCCATGTCGCGGAATTCAGGCTGGCTTAACAGCTGCCTTGTGCCGCCCATAAAGAAGGTTTCCTTTTCGGGGCGCGTCATGCGGCGCAGCACATGCAAAAGCGAACTTAAAAGCAGCCGGTCATCTTTAACCGCTGCCTGCACTTCATCCAGCAACGCCTTGTCGATATCCGTTACGGCTTTGCCTTCCAGCATTCTTGTAATGCGCCCGGCCATGTATTCCAGTTCTTTGGCAGACATGCCTGCCGGAATTTCCACCACGCAGTTATTTACATTGCCGTCATCGGTAACAATGCACAAAATGGCATGATTCGTATCAAGCGGCAAAAACTTTAAATAGCAGAAACGGCTGATGGAATGCTGGTTTGCCAGCACCATCGACACGTTATGCGTCATTTGCGAAAGGATTTTGGCGGTTGACAGGAAAATATCGTCAATGCTGCGCTGGCGTTCGCGGTACAGGGTATTAATTAATGTACGGTCGTTATCGTCCAGCGTATCCGGCTCAATCATGGAATCTACATAAAACCTGTATGCCTGTGCCGAAGGCACACGGCCGGCTGAAGTGTGGGGCTGCTCCAGATAACCCAAAAGTTCCAAATCGCTCATTTCATTACGGATGGTGGCCGGGCTCAATCCCAAATCATGTTTGCGCGCAATAGTGCGTGAACCTACCGGCTCTGCCGTAGAAATGTAATCTTCTATGATGATTTGCAGAATTTTCTTCTTTCTTTCGTTTAACATATCCCCACCTCCGAAGGGATTGTTAGCACTCGTTATAATAGAGTGCTAACATCTTGATATTAGAATAGCACTGCCTTCAGATATTGTCAATAAGTTTTTATATATTTTTTAAATAAAATTTAATCCGTCACAAAAATTTCAAAAATACGGTTGCCAACTTCCATACCCGCTTCGGTAAGGCAGATTTTATTGCGTTTTTTATCAAAGCTGAGCAAGTTATGTTCAATATATGGTTTTATTTCACCGCCGTATTTTTCCATAACATCAATGCCGAAACGCTGCTTTGCTTCGGTTAAACTTACGCCGCTTTTTTTGCGCAGGTTCATAAACATAAATTCTTCAAACTGCACCGGCACAGGCAGTTCTTCTTTATCATAAAGCTGCCCGCCGCTTTGTATAAGCTGTATGTAGTTTTGTACTTTTGCGGCGGCAGTAAAACGCGCGCTGCCGTTAAAACCGCAGGCACCAGCGCCAAACGCCGCGTACGGGTAATAATGCCAGTACACAAGGTTATGGCGGCTGTACGCTTTGCCGCGCGCATAGTTTGATATTTCGTAGCGTTCAAAGCCCTGCATTTTTAAAAACTCCTGTACAAATTCGTACATATCGGCCGCTTCGTCCTCATCCGGCAAAATTATCTTTCCTGCTTCTGTCATTTTTTGCAGCGGCGTGCCTTCCTCAACAATCAGCCCATAAACGGATAAATGCTCAATGCCGGTACTGCAAAGCCGCGTAAGCGTTTCTTTTAAACTATCCATAGTCTGCCCCGGCAGGCCGTAAATAATATCGGCATTAATGCGCTTAAAGCCTGCCTGTTTGGCAAGCTCTATTGCTTCCAATGCTTCAGCTGCATTATGCACGCGCCCTATTGCTTTTAATTCTGCATCATTTAAACTCTGCACGCCAAAGCTGATGCGGTCAAACCCTGACTGCCGCAGTGCTTTCAGTTTATGCAAATCAACAGTGCCGGGATTTGCCTCGATAGACGCCTCGCACGGATTTTGCCACCAGCCGTACTTTTTTAAAGCGTCCGTAATTTCTTTTATAGCTTCAGCCGGTAAAAGGCTTGGCGTACCGCCGCCAAAATAAATTGAAGCATTGTCGTTTACAGGTACATCTTTTCTGCGCCCGGCAATTTCCCTGCATACCGCCGCAGCATATTTTGCCATTACCTCTGCCCCAAAACCGGCGTACGAATTAAAATCGCAGTACAGGCATTTTTGCCTGCAAAACGGTATATGCACGTAAATGCCCTGAACCTGCTGCCAGGGCTGTAAATTTTGTAACTTATCCATAATATTCCTTCGCTTGCAAAGTAAATTTTTTATTATTAAAACTCACCGCAAATGATTCACGCTGTTTCAGTTCTGCAAAAATGCTGCGGCTCCTCCGATTCCGGTCAGGCTGCGCGGCTGACCTCTCTTACTTATGTATTTTAATTTCAGCCGCCGCAGTTTTTGCTCTCACTTAACAGCATAAATCATTCGCCTCATATTTACATAACTCTTTTAAAATAAAAATTGACTGCTTTTATATTTTATACAACTATAATATAAATACGCAATGGGTAAACCTTTGAAAATTCAAGACAAAACAACGGCGGCTTCATTTTAAGTATTTACAAAAATGCGTGAACCGCAGCGCAGCCGTGTTCACGCACGTAGGAGCCGTTGCATTTTGCTGAATTTGAAAAGATTTATTCATTGCGTATTCAGCTTTACATAAAAATAATACCGCCCTCACCGTTTAAGCAAGGGCGGTAAAACATTTTAATGCTTATTTAAAATAATTTACGCCGCTGATAAAGATTTTCTGGTCTTTATTGCCGCTGATATTTTTAAACAGGCCCGGTACAAAACGTTCGGTATGGCCCATTTTACCCAAAATTCTGCCGTCGGGGCTGGTAATACCTTCAATAGCATACAGCGAACCGTTGGGATTGTACGGCATTGCCATGGTGGGTTTGCCGTTTTCATCAACATACTGCGTTGCAACCTGCCCGTTGGCAAACAATGCTTTAATTGTTTCTTCCGGCGCATAGAAGCGTCCTTCGCCGTGAGATACGGCAACGGAATGGATTTCGCCCGGTTCAACAGCGCTGAACCACGGAGATTTGTTGGAAACAACACGGGTGTTAACAATCTGCGAAACGTGACGGCCGATATTATTGAAGGTAAGAGTCGGGCTGTCGGATTTCATTTCGCGGATTTCGCCATAAGGCACAAGGCCGAGTTTAACAAGTGCCTGGAAGCCGTTGCAGATGCCAAGCATCAAACCGTCGCGGTCGTTAAGCAGGCGTTCGATAGCTTCCTTAATGCGCGGGTTGCGCAGCATGGTAGCAATAAATTTGCCGCTGCCGTCCGGTTCGTCACCGGCGCTGAAACCACCCGGAAGCATTACAATCTGGGCATTGTCAATCATTTCAACCATTTTGGCAACGGATTCTTCTACTGCCTGCGGTGTAAGGTTGCGCACAATAAAGGTTTCAGCCACAGCACCGGCGTCTTCAAAAGCACGGGCACTGTCATATTCGCAGTTAATACCCGGGAATACCGGAATGAATACGCGCGGTCTGGCAATTGTTACCGGTGCAGTTAAAGGCAGTTCTGCCTTGTAAAGCGGCATGTCGATATCTTTATCGTCTTTTTCATCGGTTTTGGACGGGAAAATGCCTTCCAGCGGAGTGCTATAAGCCTTTTCTGCTTCGCCCATGGGGATAACGTCGTCATTAATGGCGATAACCTGTTTTTCAGAAGTATGGCCAAGCAGCATGTAGTCGAGCCCTTCAAACAGGTCCTCTGGTTCTGTGCCTTCTGCAAGTTCAAGCACCATGCCGCCGGGCTGCAAAGTAAACAGTCCGTCAGTATCGTTATAAGGTTTAATAAATTCAAAACCAAGGCTGTTGCCAAGGCACATTGTTGTTACAAGCGCTGCAATGCCGCCTTCTTTAACGGCTGCCGCAGCAGTAATTTTGCCCGCCAGAATAGCTTTATGCACTGCGGTAAGATTTGCTTTCAGCGCGCCAAAGTCCGGCACTTCCGTAGTTTCGCGCGGGCAGGAAAGGAATACAACCTTGCTACCGGCATTTTTAAATTCTGCCGATACGGCTTTGTCGCCGTCGATAACGTCAACCGCGAAGGAAACAAGCGTCGGCGGAACGGTTTTATCCATAAAGGTACCGCTCATGCTGTCTTTGCCGCCGATAGCAGGCAGTTCCAAAGCGTCAAGCGCGGTAAATGCGCCCAAAAGTGCTGCAAAGGGCTGGCCCCAAAGCTCAGTATTATGCAGTTTCGGGAAGTATTCCTGGCAGGTAAGGCGCAGTTTTGCCGGGTCTGCACCAAGTGCAACGGCACGTGTTACAGATTCCACAACCGCATACAGTGCGCCGTGGAACGGGCTCCAGCAGGCAACATCCGGGTTGTAGCCGCACGCCATAACGGATGCCGCCGTGGTTTTGCCGTGCAGCACAGGCAGTCTGCCAACCATGCCTTCGGACGGAGTAAGCTGGCGTTTGCCGCCAAACGGCATCAGTACGGTGCCGCGGCCGATAGTGCTGTCAAAGCGTTCGGAAAGCCCTTTCTGGCTGCAAACATTAAGGCGTCCGAGGTTAGCAAGCCATGCGCTTTTCAAACCGTCTGCCGCAGCAACTTCTTCCGGCAGTTTGTCAAATACGCATTCACCTTCAACATTGCAAACTTTAACGTCTGCATGCTGGGCAACGCCATTGGTATTCAAAAAGTCGCGGGAAAGGTCAACAATTTTATCGCCGCGCCAGTACATTACAAGCCTTCTGTTATCGCTAACCTGCCCGATAACGGTTGCTTCAAGGTTTTCCTCATCGGCAAAGGCAATAAACTTCTTAATATTTTCGGGTGCAATAACAAGCGCCATACGTTCCTGAGATTCGGAAATGGCAAGTTCCGTACCGTCAAGGCCTTCGTATTTTTTCGGCACTTTGTCAAGGTCAATTACAAGGCCGTCGGCAAGTTCGCCGTTGGCAACGGATACACCGCCTGCACCGTAGTCGTTGCAGCGCTTAATCATCGGCGTAACTTCCGGGTTGCGGAACAAACGCTGAATTTTACGTTCTGTCGGCGGGTTGCCTTTCTGTACTTCCGCACCACAGCTTGCCAGCGAATCAACGGTATGTTCCTTGGAAGAACCCGTTGCGCCGCCGCAGCCGTCACGGCCGGTTCTGCCGCCGAGCAACACTAAAAGGTCGCCCGGTTCAGGCACTTCGCGTTTTACAAGGTTACGCGGAACAGCGCCAACAACAGCGCCTACTTCCATGCGTTTTGCCACGAATTTATCGTGATAATATTCCTGTACATGGCCGGTTGCCAGGCCTATCTGGTTGCCGTAAGAGCTGTAGCCAGCCGCTGCGCCGATAGTAATTTTGCGCTGCGGCAGTTTGCCGGGCAGAGTATCTTCCACAGGTACGCGCGGGTCGGCAGCGCCGGTTACGCGCATTGCCTGATATACATAGGCTCGGCCGGAAAGCGGGTCGCGGATAGCGCCGCCGAGGCAGGTTGCAGCACCGCCGAACGGTTCAATTTCCGTCGGGTGGTTATGGGTTTCGTTTTTAAACAGCAGCAGCCATTCTTCGGTTTTGCCGTCAACTTCGATAGGCACAACAATGGTGCAGGCGTTAATTTCTTCCGATTCGTCCAGATCGTCCAGCTTGCCTTCGGCACGCAGTTTTTTCATGCCGATAACGGCAATGTCCATCAGGGTAACAGGGCGTTTGGTATCGGCGCCGTATACTTCGTCGCGCGCTTCCATATATTTGTCAAGGGCAGCCTGTACCGGCTGGGTGTAAAGCCCCGGCTCAATTTCAACATCTTCAATCTGCGTCATAAAAGTAGTATGGCGGCAGTGGTCAGACCAGTAAGTATCGAGCACTTTAATCTCGGTAATAGTCGGTTCACGGTGTTCTTCATTAAAATATTTCTGGCACCACAGCAAATCGTCAAGGCTCATGGCAAAGCCGTTGGCAGTGCGGTAAGCCTCCATTTCTTCTTTGGTAAAGGTTAAAAAGCCTTCCACGCTTTTAATTTTCTGCGGTTCCTCGCAGGCCTGCACTAAAGTCTGCGGTTTTTCCCAGGCAGCTTCGCGTGCTTCAATCGGGTTAATGCAGTAAGCCTTAATTTTAGCAAACTCATCATCACTGATTGTGCCGGACAAAATATAAACTTTGGCAGAAGATACCAGCGGGCGTTCTTTCTGCGTAATAAGCTGAATGCACTGAGCAGCAAAGTCTTCCCTCTGATTATACTGGCCCGGCAAAAATTCTACCGCAAAAGCACGGCAGCCTGCAGGTACTTCCAGTTCTTCTTCAACGGTATCAACCGGCGGTTCGGAAAGCACCAGCGCTTTGGCTGCGGCAAATTCCTCATCCGTTACGCCCATAACATCATAGCGGTTAATAACACGGATGCCGGTTAAGCCTTTCATACCGAGGTTGGTTTGCAAATCAGCCAAAAGGCCTCTTGCTTCAACGGCAAAAGCTTCTTTCTTTTCTACAAAAATGCGTCTGATTTCGTCCATTAAATCAGCCTCCCTGCTCAATTTTCAATAGTACTCGTTAATATAATTACGGCATTTGGTAAACAACGCCTGCAAAAAACCGCTTTTGCGCGGATTATGAACTTTAATTTTTCCGGCACGCACCAGCTCTTCAAAGCTGAAAGTGCCGAAATATAGCTGCGTAAAGGCTGCGCTGTCCATTGTAATTTCTTCGTTTTCAATGGTGCTGGCCTGAGTTAACGCGCCGTTTTGGGCAGTTATTTTTAAAAGCCCGTTATTCAGCGGCAAAAATTTGTCGGTAATTAAAAGCACCGCTTCGCCGCTCACATTCTGCGGCACTGGCAAAAGCTCCAGCGCTTTGCGGATATTAATGCAGCGCGCCATCATAAACGGTTTTAAACTGCCGCTGTATGTACTTCCGGCAAAATCAAGATACGCCATATTGCCTGGTTCTGCCAGCCATTCAAAATTAGCGGCATCACTTAAATGCCCTGCTGCATAACGCAGAAGCGCCGTTTGTGCCTTATGGCTGAGTGTAAGCAGCTCCTGCACTTTAAAAGTGCCTGCATCAAGCGAATACAGCATATAACCGGCAGGGCTGGCATCTTCAAAAGCTATGGCAAGCATTACTTTTTCGGCTTTATAGCCGTTTAAAAGCTCCTGCCATTTTGCCCTGCTGCGTACTGCCATGCCGTTTAACTCCTGCCCGCAGGTTTCGTAAACAGCGGCAAGTTCATCCAAGCCTTCTGTAATATCTGCACAGCGGGTTATTTTTATATTATGCACCGGCGGCAGTTTTTTCAATTCTGCCAGCGGCATTTGGTAATAATGGCGGTAATAGCAGTAATCAAAGCCATAGGGCTTATAAATTGACGGGTTAATGGGCATTAAAAGCGCAAAAGCCGCTCCCTGCGCACGCAGAACGGTAAACGCCGTTTCCAGCAGCGGGCGCGTAAGGTGCTGCCCGCGGTATTCCGGCGCAGTTGCCACGCCTACAATATACGGCAGGCGCAGTGTTTGCCCGCGCAGCGTAATTGCATACGGGTTCAAATGCAGCATGCACGCTAATTTATCGCCGTCAAACCCGCCTATAACGCTGTTTTGCTTTAAACAGTACTCACTAAAATACCATTCGTAAAACGGGTCGCCCTTTTTTTCAAAGCAGTAATCCCATAATTCTGCCGCCTGCGGCAAAAAAGCAGAGTTTAAAAGCCTGAAATCCATACAAACCTCTGTTATTTAAAAATAGTGGAATATTTTTTTACCATAAATTCCGGTTTATACGATTCTTTTGCCGTGCGCAGGCCTTCATGCCCCATATCTTCCTCGCGGTTAAGATAGGTAACGTCGCCCCACGCGTTTTTGGCAAAATCACGGTTAATAACGGCATAAAGCCCGCGTATTTCCGGATTAGCCTTTTCTACATGCAAAACGGCAGTATCGTCATTAATTTTTTCGCCAAAGCTGAATGCTTCAACCTTGCCGTCAATGCGGATAACGCCGCCGCGCAGCTTTAAGGCTTCAAAATTATCAAGCGCTTCGTGGATAGCGCATTTTTCGCATACCAGCGAAGGGTCGTCCGACATGCGGCGCTCGCACCACATATCGCCAAAAGCAAGGCATTCTTCAATATTGCTTCTGTTCATTTCTTCGTAAACATAATCGGGATGCTCTTTTACAAAAGCATTGCAGTGGTTCTTTTTGCCGTGGTATTTGCGCCCGGCAAGCGTTGCTAGGTTCTGCTGCAAATACACATAGTCCCAGTTATCACGGTCATCAGTAATTTCCAAATCAGGGAACGCTTTTAACAGCCTTTCCCTGCCGTCATCATAAATGCCGTGTATTTCAAACGGTTTGCCGTTATGGTATTCTTTAATTTCTTTAATTAATAAAGGCAAATCTTCGTCTTTGCCGCCAAACGGCTGTAAAAAGAAATCAACATCATTTCTTTTTACTTTCAGCACTAAAAAGCCATGCGCTTCAGTCCAAAAAATATCATAGCAGGTCTGCCACATAAACAAATTGCCGAAAGCACATTCAGAGCCGCGGTAATAAGGGCGCGACATGTAGCTTTCAAACAATTCCTTATCGGCAATCGAAATCTCTTTAAGTTCTAAAATAAAATGACCCCCAATTTCTTCTTATTAAATTATTATACCATATTGAGTGAAACTTTCTCAAAGTTTCTGTCACATTATTTATAAAATTCGCTGAAATAAACAAAAAACCTGCCGCATTTTTACGGCAGGCTGTATTTGTTTATTATTTTCTGTGATGTGCGTTGTAGCAGTCACGGCAGTAAACCGGACGGTCTTCGGAAGGTTTGAACGGAACTTCGGTTTCTTTGCCGCATTCAGCGCAAACCGCCGGATACATCTGGCGTTCCGGACGCTCGCTTACAATGCCAAGACGCTGTTTGCGTGCCTGACGGCATGCAGGGCAGCGGCCCGGTTCGTTGGTAAAGCCTTTAGATTCATAAAATTCCTGTTTGGAAGCGGAAAAAACAAATTCTTTGCCACATTCCTTGCATACTAAAGTTTTGTCTTCTTTCATTGCTTATCAGCTCCTTACATTAATCATACCCCATGAGGACTTCATAGATTTGCCACGGCTTCGATAAAAATGCAAGCAGCATTAAAAAGAAGATATGAACCCTATATGAACCGGCTGAGATATACTATTTAAAGTATATCTTTTTAAAATACAAATGTCAATATATCATGGCTGTTTTTTTACATTATTCTAATAAAATTTAACGCAAATAATATGTTTCATTGGTACATTCCAGCACAGTATTGTAGCCGCGCCATTTTGCCAGTGTGGTTGTACTGCAGTTGCCAACGCTGAAATTCCATATTTTGTTTAAATCCACGCCCAAAAACAGGCACAGCAGCACGCGGATAATGCCGCCGTGCGAAACAACGGCAATATCTTTTTCGTCCATTTCCGCAAGGCAGCGTTTAAAAAACGGCTCTACGCGTGCGGCAATGTCTGTAAAATTCTCGCCGCCCGGCACATGGCACAGCGCCGGATTTTTAAAAAATTCATCAATCTGCCCAAGGCCGGCATCATTAATCTGGTTATAGGTAAGCCCTTCCCACTTGCCAAAAGCAATTTCCTTAATATCTTCAACCGGCTGCACCTCAAGCCCGTGTACAGCCGCCAGCGGTGCCGCCGTCTGCCGTGCGCGCGTTAAACTGCTGCTGTATACGGCATCAAGGCGGATATTTTTAAAATGCTCTGCCAAAAGTTCAGCCTGCGCCAGTCCTTTTTCGTTCAGTTCAATATCGGTTTGCCCCTGAAAGCGGAAACTTTTGTTGGAATCGGTTTCCCCATGCCTGATTAAATATAGCCTGCCCATTATTTTGCCCCCTGTTTGCCTGCCTTAATTTCTTCTGCGTGCGAAAATTCTTTTACCTCAACGTGTACGCCTGCTTCGGCAAAAGTTTCCATTTCCTTATAAGCCTTAATGCCTGCGTCCAAAAGGCTGAGCGCAAGTATTGCGCCTTCGCCGCGGCATATTTTAATATCAAGCCTCAGCGGCGCGGAAAGCCCCAATTTTTGCAGCAGTTCTTCCATGCCCGCTTCTGCGGATACATGCCCGGCAAAAACGTAATCTGCCGCAGCGGCATTATATTTTACCGCCGCAAGTGCTGCAAGGCATGATGCTGCACCGTCAAGCATTACCGGCACTTTTAAAGCCGCTGCCTGCAAAACTGCGCCTGCCATAGCGGCAATGGTTCTGCTTGCAAGCTGATTTAAAAAATCATAGCCGCCGGCTTCAAGGTTTTCTGCATTATATTGCGGCACGCTGCTGTCAACGCAGCCAAGTGCCAGCACCTGCTGTCCGCCGTTTGTGCCTATTGCTTCTTTTGCCAGAAGCGCCCCTTCAAGTAATGCTTCCTCAATGCTTTCAGCCGTTACCAAAAAAGTCTGGCTTTTAACGCCTGAATTTTCCGCAAGCACGCAGGCAGGTTTCGTGCCCTGCATATATTCTGCCGCTGTGCGGGCATCGTCAGTCCAGAAAAGCACTGTTTTATCAGGATAATTTACGTCATTTTTATCTGCGCTGCCGTAAATTGCCGAATAGCGCGTAGCCATTTCTTCAAGTTTTGCCAGTGAACCGACCGGTTTAATTAAATTATCAAAACGCTCCTGCGCTTTTGCGGCTATCGTTTTATCAACAGGCTGCACCGTGCCAGCCAAAACATCTATTTCCATTTTGCACCATCCTTAAAACAAACTAAATATGCTGTGGTAAGTATAAAAGCCAAGCACCAAAAAGCGTCCGCCAATTATCAGCGTAAGCAGGTACAGCACGTTGCCGCACTCCGTCAGCGCGCCGTATGTATCGCCCGTCAGCCCGCCCAGCTGGCTTTGCAAAAATTTAGCAATGCCAAATACCAGCACAAAAGTAACTGCCATCACCAGCAGGTAATGCACGCCGCACAGCGCCGTTATGCCAATGCCAAGCGCCAGCGCGATGACCGTGTAGCTTTTTTTAGCGTACATGGTAAACATATGCCCGATGCCTGTTTTGCGCGCGTAGGGAAAGTTAACGATAAAAATTACCATAAAAGTGCGCGTTGCCACGCTCATGGCAATCAGCGCCGGCGTCAAGAGCTGTGGGTAAATGGCAAGGTACGCCGATACCTTCAGTAAAATAAGCACTATTACAGCCAGCACGGCGTTGGAGCCAACATGGCTGTCTTTCATAATTTCCAGCATGCGTTCGCGGCTGCGCGCCGAAAAAACGCCGTCGGAAGTATCCATAAAACCGTCGTACATCAGCCCGCCGGTTATAATAATTTCCGCTAAAATCAAAAGCGCGGCACGCATAAAATCAGGCGCGGCAACCATTACCAAAGCGTAATTAACCACACCCAAAAACGCGCCGATAACCAGCCCCACCAGCGGAAAATACGGCACACTGCGCGAAAAATCTTCGTCACGCCAGTCCGTGCGGTGGCTGAAACGGATGCGCGTTAAAAATTCCAGGCAGGTAATAAAATCACGCATTATGCTCACCTGCGGTTAAGTTTTTGTATAAATCAAGCGCCGACTGCAAAATTACAATGGCCAGCGAAGCGCCCGTGCCTTCGCCGAGGCGCATGCCTGCATCGACAATCGGTTTTAAATTTAAAATTTCCAGCATTTTGGCGTGTGAAATTTCCGCCGATAAATGCGAACAGAACATATAATCCGCGCAGGCAGGCTCAATGCCGTAAGCGAGCAGTGCCGCAGCCGTTGCGTTCACACCGTCAACCATGGTAGGTACGCGGCGGCGTGCGCCTTCAATAATCATACCGGCAAGCCCGGCGTGGTCATAACCGCCAACTTTGCATAAAATGTCCATGGCATTGCCCAGTTCAGGCTTGTTTACTGCCAGACCGTCCGCAACAACCTGGCGTTTAACCTTCATGCGTTCATCGTTAATGCCGGTGCCGCGCCCAACGGTCAGCTCCGGCGCAAGGCCTGTAAATGCCGACACAATAGCAGCGGTAGAAGTTGTGTTGCCGATGCCCATTTCTGCCGTTACCAGCATGTTGTAGCCTTTATCAATGCACTCCCCGGCAACCTTCATGCCGCGCTCCAATGCCAGTTCGGCCTGCTCGCGCGTCATGGCAGGGCCTTTGGTAAAATCTTCCGTGCCCCAGGCAACCTTTTCGTTGCGCACTTTCGGCAAGTGGCTCAAATCAAAAGTTGTGCCCATGTCTACAACAAACACATCCGCACCGGCGTGGCGCGCCATTACGTTGGCACCGGCAGTGCCGCGCATATAGCCGTTAATCATCTGCATGGTAACTTCCTGCGGATAAGCGCTGACGCCGTATTTGGCAATGCCGTGGTCGCCGCACATTAAAAGCATGGCGCTTTTTATTTTGCCTTCAAAATCAGGCGTACCGCAAATAGCGGCGTATTTTTCAACCATTTTTTCAACTTTGCCAAGCTGATACGGAACCTCGTCCACAGCCTGCCAGTTTTTATGCACAATTTCTGCCGCTTCTTTGTTCAGCGGCGGAACTATAATATCCTGCATTTTATTCCTCCTCAAATTTAAAAGCCAGTTTCTTCATATCAACTGCCTGTCCTGCCACGCAGTAAAATACGCTGTCAGCGGCATCCGCCACCTGCTGGTTCACCCAGCCTGCAATATCGCGGTATTCGCGTGCCATGGCGTTTTCCGGCACAATGCCCGCGCCAACTTCGTTTGTTACAAACACCGTAATTTTGCCGCCTGCTTCGGCAGCTTCAATCAGTTTGGCAATTTCTGCCTTAACAGCCTGCGCTTTTTCTTCCGTTGTGCCCTGCGGCGCGTTTTGGCCGTACAATAAATTACTCATGTAAAGCGTAAGACAGTCAAACAGCACTGCATCAGCTTCCTGCGCAGCTTCGCACAAAACCTCGTGCGCATTATAGGGGGCTTCAAAATTTATCCAGCGCGTCCGGGGGCGGCGCGCTTTATGCAAACGTACACGTTCAGCCATTTCTTCGTCCAGAATTTCGGCGGTAGCAATGTAAGCGCATTTTGCGCCGTAATGCAGCACATATTTTTCGGCAAATTCGCTTTTGCCGCTGCGTGCCCCGCCGGTTACCAAAACAATTTTAGCCGGCATACAAAAACTCCTTTCTATAAACAAAAAATCCCCTTTATAACAAAGAGGATATACTTCAAAAACGATATGCAAATACCCGCCTATCCCCCGTAGGCTGTGATACTCGTAACAGGCAGGTCTCCTGGCTCAGGTTCATCGCCGTGCTGCGCCTTCCCAAAGCATTGCTTCAGTGACATTTTGCAGACAGCTCGCCATTACAGTAGCGGGACTGCGCCGGATTTGCACCGGCTTCCCTATTAAGATTGCGGGGTTAACCGCCTCACCTGTTGATTTTTTCCGTTAAATTATATTCTATGCATTTCAAAAAAATCCTGCTTAGGCAGATAAAAAATTAACGGCAGCCGTTAAGCCGCCGTTTAAACACTTTATAAATTTATTTAAGGCTGTTTTTATAATCCTCAAGGAACTGGGCAAGGCCTTTATCGGTAAGCGGATGCAAAAGCATCTCCTTTAAAACTTTGGTAGGAATGGTTGCAATATCCGCACCGGCAAGCATAACTTTTTCAACGTGCTCCATATTGCGGATGCTGGCGGCAATAATCTGCGTATCGAGATTGTACTGACGGAAAACCTTAACCATGTTTTCTACCAGTGCCACGCCGTTTTCGCCAATGTCATCCAAACGGCCGATAAACGGGCTTACATAGGTTGTACCGGCACGCGCTGCCATAAGTGCCTGCGGCAGGCTGAACACCAGAGTTACATTGGTTTTAATGCCTTCTTTGGCAAGAATTTTAACTGCTTTTAAGCCTTCGGCAATGCACGGAATTTTTACAACAACCTTGTCGGAAATTTTCATCAGCCTGCGCGCTTCGGCAACCATGCCTTCGCAGTCGGTGCTGATAACTTCGGCGCTTACAGGACCGTCAACAAGGCTGCAAATTTCGGGAATAACTTCGGCCTGAGTTCTGCCGCTTTTGGCAATCAGGCTGGGGTTAGTGGTAACGCCGTATACAACGCCCAGCGCTGCCATTTCTGCAATTTCCGCTACATTGGCGGTATCCATAAAAATCTTCACAATTCATACCTCTTTCATATTGTAATTTTTGTTAATAAATTTATTAATATGAATCGCCGGTTTAAACGCCAATTAAGGAACGTAGATTTTGCTCATTATTAAATTGCAAAATCTGCGCAGCTTAGCTATCACATTTACTGGCTTCGCTTTCAGCCCGTCACTAAATGGCGACTCACTTAAAACAGTACCGTCTGGTCGCTTCCGGGAGGTAAAAAAACATCATGCCCCCTGCCCTTGCGGTTTTTATTATTTACCCAGGTGCCGCATTTCGGGCACTGCATTTCTGCCGCAGGCAAAGCCCATGCAAGCTGCCTGCCGCATTTTGGGCAAATAAAAAGCACCTGCATATTTGCTCCGGGCTGATATTTTTTCATACTCCGTCAACTCCTTTGCGGCCTTACCTGTTTATTATACACTATCGCAGAATTTTTTGCAGATTTTGTTGCAAGTTTTATGGACAAACAACGTAAAATTTTATATGCTATTATTAAATAAAGTTTAAAAGGTGGTTACACTATGTCACTGCAAAAAGAATTTGAAGCGCTTGGCTGTTGGAGCGCACCTACTGAAGAAGAACACATCAGCGTTTACGGGCTTGATTTTGATAACTGCTATATTATTTTTACCGACCTTGACGGCAAAACACCTGTTGACGCCAAAGCGCCCGTTGTTGCCGCCTGCTATGATGACCGCGATGCTTTTATGTGGGGCAAGGAGCTGAAAGATTTTGCTGCTTTAAAAGCACTGCGCACCGCCCACGCGGATGACAATGATTTTATTTCCGCCGTTGAAAATTACACGCTGCCGAAGGAATAAAAGTTTAGAATTACACGATATAATATAACTAAAACATTAAATTAATAATCATTCAAACTGACTGTCAAAATATTTAGTTATCAAAAAGCAAATTATCTCTGCCATCCGGTTATTTTAAATTTGTCAATACAAATAAAAAGAACTGCCTGACTGCCAACTCAAAAATTTTCAGCAATAATTTTAGTATCATAACAGTTCAAAGCACTTATTCACTGCGTTCAAAAAGTGTTTTGAACTATTATTTTTATTAAATATTGCAATTTTTGAATGTTGACTGCCATGCAGCTCTTTGTTATATTTACGCTTCAGTTAAAATTACGGTTCTATAAGTTTTTTGATACCGCAATACTAATTTTTAAAATAAAATCATAACACCCACGCGGGAATGTAATATAAATTATCAGATGCCGGTAAGAGGTCATCAATTAAGCACACTATGCCGCCTGCACCAATTTGTATTTTAGCGTCAGCGCTAACAGGTTCCAGTATCGCAAAGGTTTTAACGGCTTTATTGGGGTACGCGCTCTTTTTGATTGCCACCGGGTATGCCGTACCATTCTGCCAGATGATTAGTTCTATCTCCTTGCCGTTAAAATTGCGCAGGTAGTACAAAGGAGGAACTATGCCTTTATTGGCATAGCTTTTGTAGATTTCCGTTGCAACCCACGTTTCAAAAAACTCACTGCTTGCCGCACCTGCTTCCAAAGCATCGGCGTTAAGCCAGCGCGTTAAATATGCTGCAAGGCCGGTATCAAAAAAGTACAGCTTCGGCGCTTTTACTATATACTTTGCTCCCGGCGGCATAAAATTAACACTTTTAATAGTTCGAAACTCTCTTTATAATTTTTTATATTACGTGTAATGAAATAAACTCATCAAAAACACGAATAACTATTTTTTAGTTAAGAACTATTTAAAATTATGCTAATCTAAAATTAACGAAAAGCGTTTTAATTTAACTCAATATTTTTTTATTACGGAAGTAGTTAATATAAAAACATTATATAGTACATAAGCTACATTAACTATATAGAAATTTCGCAAAATAAAGTTTTTTACGATAAATTTTTATACATCTATAGTTTAATACTTACAATGTATCAATGTTAAAGGAAAATATGTTGATTTTAATAATACTGTTGACAACTCTTTTTCTGTATACAGATGTATGCAAAATAATACATAGAACAGCTAATACGCGTATATATACTAAAATCTACACAAAACCCTGCAATATATGTAACCAGTTCTCTTAATAACTTTATAGAAAAAGTCTAAAATACCATATCAAAATATTTTGAATGATAACATTTTTCATTTTGCAAACTTACGTTTTAACAAATTTACCAAAAACTGCATTTCTTTCCTGTTTTTAAATACTACATACCACAAAATAAAAGTAATAATTACGCAGAAAAAAATACCAACTATAAAATTAACTAAAGTAACTTTAGAAAATAAACTACTATAAATAAAATTGCTCGTCAATGCAGATAACAGCGCCACAACAGTAAACTTCAAATAATCCATAAAATAATTTTTTAAGTTTATATCTATGCCATTGTTGAAAAGCACATACGGCTCTACCCAAAAACAAGTTAAAATCGTGCCGATAATACTACCAAGCACTACACCGATAACGCCGTAATTTATTGTTAAATAAATAGATGCAGTTAAATTTATAACAGATTCTGCCAAAGGTTTATAACGATCATTCCAATATAAACCGCAGGCATCACGGAACATCAGTACAGCCTTGCGCATATACGTTAAATAAAATGAAAATGCCATTGCAGCAACAACTGCTTCACTAAATAAATAAGCCTTACCAACCCACAGCTCCACAAATGGATTAAACAAAACAAAAAGCCCGCAAAAACAAATTGAAGCCTGCAAAGCCGTTATAAATTCCGTAATTTTAAAGGCTTTTATTTTTTTGCTGC
>OGCN01000120.1_pt1 | contig 130584 bp, 107 predicted proteins | sample 1570181 | NCBI WGS metagenome assembly OGCN01 (sample SAMEA4370584, study PRJEB24528) | human gut metagenome | reverse complement strand
TGAAAAGGGAAACAGGTGAGAATCCTGTACGAACTCGTCACCGTATTTTGCGAGCTTATGCGATATTCCACTGGGGAACCGGGAAGGAGAAAAGAAGCGATTGAGCAATGAGCCGGGAGACCTGCCTTTCACAGTACAGGAATAGAATATTCAGGCCACGAGGAACTGGCAGTACGAAATAGACTCCGAAAAATTGCATTTGTATAAAATGTATGGCAAAAACAGTTATAAACAGGAGGACAACAATGAAAAAGAAACTGGTAATCTTATGTATCGCAGCAGCAATGAGTGTATCCATGTTAGGTGGATGTGGAAATTCTGCAAAAACAACAGACAGTACAAAAACAGAGGATACGACAAAAGACAGTGATCAGGCGGCAGCCGATAAAGTTGCAAAGCTGATCGACGACATTTATGTACAGGAAAGAACAGACAAAACAGATGAGCAGTGTAAAGCGGCTAAAGAGGCCTGGGATGCACTTACGGATGCACAGAAAGAATTGGTAGAGGGAGAGAATGCAGATCCAGATTATTTTGGAAGAGACACAGGAGATGCATCAAAGGATGATCCTCTCAATGCAGATGACATCGGAGAAAATGAGCTTTTAGTAGTAAGCTTTGGAACATCCTTCAATGACAGCCGTGCAGCAGATATCGGTGGTGTGGAGAAGGCACTTCAGGAAGCTTATCCTGATTGGTCCGTAAGAAGAGCATTTACAGCACAGATTATTATCAATCATGTACAAGCTCGTGATGACGAGAAAATTGATAATGTAGAACAGGCACTGGACCGTGCAGTAGATAATGGTGTTAAGAATCTGATCATTCAGCCGACACATTTAATGCATGGAGCAGAATATGATGAACTGACAGAGGCAGTTGAGAAATATCAGGATAAATTTGAAACTGTAAAAATTGCAGAACCACTTCTTGGAGAAGTTGGATCAGATGCATCCGCAATCAATGAAGATAAAGAAGCTGTGGCAAAAGCAATCACAGCCGAAGCAGTAAAAACAGCAAAGTATGACAGCTTAGATGCAGCAGCTGAAGATGGAACAGCATTTGTATTTATGGGACACGGAACATCTCATACAGCAAAGATCAGTTATTCGCAGATGCAGACACAGATGGAAAAACTGGGATACAAGAATGTATTTATCGGAACAGTAGAAGGAGAACCGGAAGATACATCCTGTGAAGCAGTGATTGAAAAAGTAAAAGATGCAGGATATAAAAACGTAATCCTCCGTCCACTTATGGTTGTGGCAGGAGATCATGCTAACAACGATATGGCGGGTGATGATGACGATTCATGGAAGAGTCAGTTTGAGGCATCTAAGGAATTTGACAGTGTAGAGACACAGATTGCAGGACTTGGAGAAATTGCAGATGTTCAGCAGTTATATGTGGCACATACAAAAGCAGCAATGGACGCAGAAGGAATCAAAACAGAGCAGGCGTCAAAAACAGCATTGGAAGATGGAACATATACAGCAGAATTTAATACAGACAGTTCTATGTTTCATGTAAATGAGGCAATGGATGGAAAAGGAACACTGACAGTAAAAAACGGTAAGATGACAATCCATGTCAGTCTTGTGTCTAAAAATATTGTAAATCTGTTCGAAGGAACAGCAGAAGATGCACAGAAAGATGGAGCAAAGCTGTTAGAACCTACGACTGATACAGTAAAATATAGTGATGGAACAAGCGAAGAGGTGAATGGATTCGATGTTCCGGTTCCGGCACTTGATAAAGAATTTGATCTTGCTTTAATTGGAACAAAAGGAAAATGGTACGATCATAAGGTGAGTGTATCCAATCCGGTAAAAGCAGAATAGTAAATACAAAGAAGATATTCGATTTAGGAAAATGAATCGAATATCTTCTTTTTTGGTTGCATAACATAGGATAAAAAAGTAAAATACTTATAGGAATGTAATAATGAACGTGATGAGAATATCAATATAAAGGAGTGGATATGAAAGATATCTATATTATTTTGATTCCGTTTCTAGGGACTTCGCTTGGCGCAGCGTGTGTATTCTTTATGAAAAATTCGCTGAGCGATTCTGTGGAGCGGTCGTTGACTGGATTTGCCGCAGGAGTAATGATAGCAGCATCCGTATGGAGTCTGTTAATTCCGGCAATCGAGCAGTCAGAAAATATGGGGAAATGGTCATTTATTCCGGCAGTGATAGGATTCTGGGCCGGGGTACTTTTTTTGTTGTTGCTAGATCGTGCAATTCCGCATTTGCATCGGAATAGTGAGAAAGCAGAAGGACCAAAGAGTAAATTACAGCGGACCACAATGATGGTGCTGGCAGTAACGCTTCACAATATTCCGGAAGGCATGGCAGTCGGAGTGGTTTATGCGGGATATTTATCTGGAAATGAAAAGATTACAGCGGCAGGTGCACTCGCTTTATCTATTGGAATTGCAATACAAAATTTCCCGGAGGGGGCAATTATTTCATTGCCGCTTAGAGCAGAAGGCATGAAGAAAACAAAAGCATTTGTCGCCGGTGTGTTGTCTGGAATTGTGGAACCGATAGGAGCAGTACTGACAGTTTTAGCAGCAGGATTGATCATTCCGTCAATGCCATATCTTTTAAGCTTTGCGGCAGGTGCAATGCTCTATGTTGTGGTTGAGGAGTTGATTCCGGAGATGTCTCAAGGCGAACATTCCAATATAGGGACAGTATTTTTTGCGGTAGGATTTACTGTTATGATGATGCTGGATGTGGCACTTGGATAGCAAAAGTACATAGGAAAACGCTCTGTGAGGATGTGTAGTGATTTTAATGAGAATATGTCAGCTTACGTTGACCTTAATCACGCACCAGGTCTCACGTGAGTTTGACTTGAAGAAGGGGGAATGAAGGGTATGTTCATAGTGAGAGGAATCAATATCCTAGGATGTGTGTTGCTGGGAATCTGTGCAGACAGGGCAAGACGAAAGAATGGAGAATTGGCGAAAAGTGTGTGGGTATATGAGATGGCTGCATGTGCATGTGCGATCCTATTTACAATGTATATATATACTTCGAACCCTCAGGTGGCGACAGTACTCAAGAGTCTTCTTATGGCAGGAGTAGACTGGCTTTTACTATTGTTAATGGCTTTTACGCAGCGCTATACAGAGCAGTTTAAAGAAGTCAGATTCATAAGAAATGCAATGATAGTCTATGCGAGTCTGGATACATTGTTTGTTTTGGCTAATATATGGTCAAAACAGATATTTTATGTGGAAATTACAGCGGATGCTCAAAAGCAGATATACTACGGAACCTGGAGATGCGTTCGTATGCTACATGGCATATATGCAGTCGGCATCATTGCTATCATGCTTTTGACATATTGTATTGTCATTATTAAAACATCCCGTTTTTATCGGATACGTTATACAATGATTGGACTGGCATTTTTATTAGACGGGATAGCATCTGTTTTTGCAGCACAGATAAGGGAAGAATATAATCTGTCATTTGTATTTTTTTGTATAACATCCATCGCTATTTACTATTTTAGTTTGTGCTATGTGCCAAATGAATTACTGCAGAAAACATTTGCGCTATTAATACAGGAATCTAATAGCGGAATGATCTGTTTTGATAATCTCGGCAGATGTATATACTGCAATGATGTAGTAAAAGAGCTTTGTCAGATAGGAGAAGATCTGGATATTATAGAAAGACAATACAAAGAATGGTATATAGGAAATAAAGAAAATTTTGTGCAATCATCAATTATATACCACACAGCGTATGGAGGAAAAGCGGGAAAAGACAGAAAATTTGAAATCGTGGTCACACAGCTCCACGATGAGAAAGATGTTGTGGTCGGAGTTTGTTTTACATTTTATGACAGGACAAAAGAACAGGAAAAGCTGGAGCATGAACAATATCGTGCAACACATGATAGTTTGACAGGAATGTTAAATAAAGAACAGTTTTATGAAGAAACATATCAATTACTGCATAAATATTCAGATGAGAGCTTTTATATATTATACACGAATATTGAATCTTTTAAGTTTGTAAATGATATTTTCGGAATTGCAAAAGGAGATGAGATTCTCTGTAGACATGCAGCGTCTATGGAAAGTTACGGAACAGAAAAGGTGTTGTGCGCCAGAATACAAGGTGATCATTTTGCAATGTGCATTCCGGAATCCGAATTCTCGACAGAGCGTATCAGTGATGCAATTCAGAAAATAGAAGAGGAATTTACAAGCAATGTTTTTCATTTGCGTATATATGCAGGGGTATATAAAGTCGGAGACATAGAAGAGCCGATAAGCATTATGTGCGATAAGGCGAATATAGCCGGTGGGACAATTAAAAACAATTATCAAAAAAGAATTGCATTTTATAATACAGTACAACTTATACAGTCTCTGAAGGAAAAATCAATCATAGGAGAATTTGAATGTGCATTAAATAAAGAAGAATTTGCGATGTTCTTACAGCCACAGGTAGATGCAAAAGGTCAGGTTCAGGGAGCAGAAGCACTTGTACGTTGGATTCATCCTGAAAAAGGTGTTGTTGCTCCGGGCAGATTTATGGACACATTGGAAAAGACTGGATTAGTATATAAATTAGACAAGTATATGTGGGAAAAAGCTGCACAAAAATTAAAAGAGTGGAAGCAAAAAGAAATACCATATTATATTTCTGTAAACATTTCTACAAAAGACTTTTTCTTCCTGGATATTTACGAAACATTTGTTCAACTGATAGAACAGTATGAGATAGAGCCGGAGAGGCTAAAATTAGAGATTACAGAGACAACGCTGATGTCAGATTTCAAAGAAAACATGAAAATATTGGGAAAGCTTCAAGCGTATGGTTTCCAAATTGAAATTGATGATTTTGGAAGTGGATATTCATCCTTGAATATGTTGAGGAACATCAAGGCAAATGTCTTGAAAATTGACCGGGATTTCTTGGTAGCGACAGAAAATGAAGTGCGAGATCAGGATATTCTACAGAGCATCGTTGTACTTGCGGAGAAAATCGGCATGAGTGTGATTGTGGAAGGAGTAGAAACAAAGAAGCAGTTAGAAATGTTGATAGGTATGGGATGTAGAATGTTTCAGGGATATTATTTTTCTAAGCCACTTAGCGTTGAGAAGTTCGAGGAATGTTATATCAGATGTGAGATGACTCCACCTCTGTAGGTGGTGAGTAACAGATCAGTATCAGTGGTGGGAGTCAATCCCCCATCTGATATAGCCTCCGGCAGGCTTGCAGAGATGCGCAGAAGAAGTTAAAAATACATATTATAGACAAGAGTATACATTTATCTTATAATGTATGAGGTTTATACACTAAAGGGGAAAAAGATGAAATCAGATGTGGTTATGACAAGACAACAGGCAGATGAATGGATTGCACATTTAGAAAATATATTTTCAGTGGTTCGTCTACTCGATGCAGAAGATATTAAAAAGAGAATAGATGGAGTGGAAACAGATACTCCTGTTACATGCCAGTGCTATTCATTTTGGAACAGGCAAGAAGAATGCAGTAATTGTATATCAATCAAAGCTTTGCAAGAGAAAAGTCAACATACAAAACTGGAATATCTCGGTTCGCAGATATTTTATGTGATTGCAAGATATGTAGAGATTGATGGAAAAGCATATGTAGTAGAAATGTTATCCTGTCTGGAAGATGAAACAGTGTTGGATTCTAAAGGGAAAAGTCTTTTGATCAGTAAGTTGACTCAATATAATGAAGAGTTATATCGAGATGCACTGACAGGAGTATATAATCGTCGCTATTATGAAGCTTATGTGAAAAAAATGAACGGACGCATGGGCATTGCAATGATGGATTTGGATGACTTTAAATTATATAATGATACTTTGGGACACAATGCAGGAGATATGGTTTTAAAAACCGTAGCCAGAGAAATTCAGGCATGTATCCGGAAAACTGATATATTGATCCGATTTGGAGGAGATGAATTTCTACTTTTACTTCCGGATATTGATGAGACAGTATTTGCAAAAAAATTAAGACAGATACGAAAGAGAATATATGATGCAGAAGTACCGGAATACTCCTGGTTACATATTTCTGCAAGTATTGGTGGTGCATTGAAAGGCGAAGAGCCGATTGAAGAAACAATTGCAAGAGCGGATCAGTTGATGTATCAGGCAAAAAATAAAAAGAATATGATCGTGACTGATACAGATAAAATGAAAAATCTAGATACAACAAGTAAACAACGTGTTTTAATTGTGGATGATTCAGAGATAAACAGAGAAATGCTTGCGGAAATGTTAAAAGATGATTTTGATATTCTTGAAGCAGCCAGTGGTGAAGAATGTGTTGAAATGTTGCAGAAGCAGGGGACAGAGATTTCGGTTATCTTATTGGATGTCATTATGTCAGGGATGGATGGCTTTGATGTTCTGGAATATATGAATGAAAACCATTGGATCAAAGACATACCAGTTATAGTTATTTCAAAGGATAACTCCATTGCAAGTGTGACGAAAGCATATCAGATGGGTGCTTCTGAGTATATCGGAAGACCATTTGATGCAAAGGTTATCTATCAGAGAGTTTGTAATGTAATTAAGCTATTTGCAAAACAGAGAAGATTGATTGCACTTGTGACAGAACAGATTTACGAGAAAGAAAAAAATGAACGAGTACTGGTAGATTTGCTGAGTCAGATTGTGGAACTTCGTAATGGCGAAAACGGAGCACATATCCGTCACATACATATTTTGACAGAGATGCTGTTGGAACAATTGGTTCAAAAGACAGACCGCTATAAGCTGAACTGGTCAGATCAGCTTGTTATTAAAACAGCGTCAGCGTTACATGATATTGGAAAAATCGGAATCAGTGAAAAGATTTTAAATAAAAAAGAGTCGCTGACAGAGCGTGAGAAAGAACTGGCACAGGCACATACCATGCTCGGAGCATCTATGCTTGAAAATTTGGATTCACATAAAGAGGATGAGTTGGTAACAACAGCTTACGAAATATGCAGATGGCATCATGAAAGGTATGATGGAAAAGGCTATCCGGATGGACTTAAAGGGGAAGAGATTCCGATTTCAGCGCAGATTGTTTCATTGGCAGATGCCTATGATAAATTGACGCGAGACCGTGTGAATAAGAAAGGTATTTCTCATAAGGAAGCAATGAATATTTTATTGCATGAGAGAGCTTCGGAATTTAATCCGATTCTGTTAGAATGTCTTGAGGAAATTCAGGAAAACATCAGCAGAGCTATGCAGGATGGAGGCAGGAATTTAGAAGTATTCAACGAGGGTTCTGCTTATAAAAAAATGATAGAAGAGGCTGGGGAATAGAACATCTATGATGACAGAACTTGAAAAATATTACAATAAGTTTAACGAAGAAAAACGTCTGACAAGCAGACATGGGCAGGTGGAGTTTATTACTTCTATGAAATATATTCATAAATATTTGCCTGTGGATAAGTCTGCAAAAATCCTGGATGTGGGTGCGGGAACCGGAAGATATAGTGTTCAACTTGCTGAAGAAGGATACGATGTGACAGCAGTAGAGCTCGTGAAATACAATCTGGGAATTTTGAAAAAGAAAAACAGTGCTGTAAAAGCATATCAGGGAAATGCAATGAAACTTTCCCGTTTTCAGGACAAAGAGTTTGATCTAATTCTTATATTTGGACCAATGTATCATTTGTACTCAAAGGAAGATAAGGTGAAAGCTCTTACTGAAGCGAAACGTGTGTTAAAAGATGAAGGTGTGATTCTGGTGGCATACTGTATGAATGAGTATAGTGTTTTGACTTATGGATTTAAACAGAATCACATTTTGGAATGTATGGAAAATGGTAAGATAGATGAAAAATTCAGAGTGCAGCCGGAAGAGGCCGACCTGTATGATTATGTGAGACTGGAAGATATCGACTCATATAATGATGCGGCAGGAATGGAACGTATACAGATCATTTCTGCAGATGGTCCGTCGGATTATATGCGACCGGTATTAAATGCGATGGATGAAAAAACATTTCAGACATTTATAGAATATCATTTGTCTACTTGCGAGCGCTTGGAACTGGTGGGGGCCGGTTCACATACAGTAGACATTATAAGGAAAAGGGATAATAAAAAACATGAATGATTTAAAACCAAAGTTGTTTGACGTATTAAAAGATTATAATAAAGAACAATTGATGAAGGATATCATTTCCGGAATCATTGTTGCGATTATTGCATTACCACTTTCAATTGCTCTTGCAATTGCTTCCGGGGTAGGACCTGAGCAAGGTCTTTATACTGCAATCATTGCAGGCTTCTTTATTTCGTTTTTCGGCGGAAGCCGTGTGCAGATTGGAGGACCAACGGCAGCGTTTGTCGTAATTATATATGGGATTGTTGCCCAGTATGGAACAGACGGGCTGGTTGTAGCGACGATTTTAGCCGGAATTATTCTGGTAATCATGGGATTGTGTAGATTTGGTTCCCTGATCAAATATATTCCATATACAATAACGACAGGGTTTACCTGTGGTATCGCAGTGACCTTATTTGTCGGACAGTTGAAAGATTTCTTCGGTCTTGAGATGGGAGCAGTTCCATCCGAGTTTGTGCAAAAAATCATTGCGTATGCAAATCATATTTCAACAATTAATGTAGTTGCCCTGGGAATTGGTGCACTGGCTGTTGTAATCATGCTTGTGTGGCCGAAGGTAACAGATAAAATTCCGGGTTCTTTAGTTGCTATTATTATAACAACAGCAATCGTATATTTTGCTAATCTTCCGGTCAATACGATAGGAAGTGTTTACGGAGAATTAAATTCTTCATTCCCGGCATTTCATATGCCATCCGTGTCTTTTGAGTTGGTACAGGAGATGCTTTCACCTGCATTTACAATTGCAATCCTGGCTGGAATCGAATCTCTTCTGTCTGCAGTTGTTTCAGATGGAATGATAGGAGATAATCATAAGTCGAATGCAGAACTTATCGGACAGGGACTTGGAAATATTTTCTCAGGACTTTTTGGAGGAATCCCTGCTACGGGTGCAATTGCCAGAACAGCGGCAAATGTAAGAAACGGGGGACGTACTCCGATTGCCGGAATTGTACATTGTATCACACTGGCAATTATTTTACTTCTTTTGATGCCGCTTGCAGCATTGATCCCAATGACAACGCTTGCTGCAGTACTTCTTGTCGTAGCGGCAAATATGGCAGATTGGAATTCATTTTTCAGACTGTGTAAAACAGCACCGAAGAGTGATGTGATTGTATTGGTTGCAACATTCTTCCTGACAGTATTCTTTGATCTGGTAGTTGCAATTGAAGTCGGTGTTGTGCTTGCCTCCTTGTTATTTATGAAACGTATGGCAGAAACAGCAGATATTAAAACATGGAAATACGTTGATGAGCCGGATATTACTCCTGGTGAAGCTGAAAAATTAAGAGATATTCCTCGAAGCATCCGAGTGTTTGAGATTTCGGGACCATTATTCTTTGCGGCAGCAGACCAGATATTAAGCATTAACAGTGATCACAGAACAAAAGTGATCGTAATTCGAATGAGAAGCGTACCTGCTATCGATGCAAGTGCGATGAAAACGTTGAGAGAACTTGTAGAACGGGCTGAGAAAAAACATATTACAATTATATTCTCCCATGTAAATGAACAGCCGATGTCAGTTATGGAGAAAGATCATTTTATAGAAGATATTGGAAAAGATAATTTCCGTACAAATATCGTAGAAGCATTGGATTATGCAGAGTCTCTTGTGAAATAGTGTGAAAAAGGAATAAGGTATAGAATGAATAAAAAGAGAATAAGCCGAATAATAGAATTCTTACTAATTATTCTTTGTATTGTATCTTTGGGATTTTTGATATTGCAGTCATATCAAAAAAATCAGGAGACAGAGAGTATGGTAACAGAATTTTCCTCAGATTGGTTTTACTATAGAGACGGCGAAAAAGTAGAAGTGGATCTGCCTGTAACGATTACGGATTACAAGGAAGATACTCTTAATCTGTATCATGTCGGGATTACCGATGATGAGGATTTGAAAACGATTATTACAAAAGGTGCATATTACCGGATGCAGATTAAATTGGGAACACGGGTATTATATGAATATAATGACGAAGCATTTCCAAGAAACGATCAGATGCGGCATAAATTAGAGTGTCGAACGCAGCTTCCGGATCAGGTTGGCGGAAAGAAAATAACCTGCGTGTATAAAAATGATGGCAGCAACACTTTTAAAATCAAACCCATATATATTGGATATAGTGATGCAGTTCTGCGTTATCAGCTGACTTCTGAAGGTTTGGTATTGTTGCTTGTGTTTATCATGTTTTTAATCAGCATGGCATCATTAGTAGTTCATATTTATTTAAAATACAAGAAGGTTGTAGAAACACGATTTTTACATGCAGCGATTTACTTAGTCAGTTGTGGAATATGGTGCCTGACAGATACCTCTCTGTTTCAGAACTTGTTTGATTATTCTCCGGCTGTAGCTTATGTTTCATTTTATATGTTTATGTTTTTCCCTGTTCCGATGATTCATTTTATTAGGGATACCAGAGGGATGGAGAAATATCGGATCCTGAATTGGCTGAATTATATTTTTTATGTAAATATTCTGGTACAGAGTGTATTGAAACTGTTACAAGTATTTGAGCTTATTGATATGCTGATAATTACGCATGTACTTATTGTAATCGTAATTATAATATTGGAAATATGCTTATACAAAGAATATCAGGCGAAAAGGACGAAAGAAATCAGAACAATTTTATTTGCATTTGTAGTAGTATCTGTAATAGGGATCACTTCTTTGCTGCTCTACTGGTTATTTGATATTACGAGATATGGTTTTATTTTTGAGCTTGGAAATCTGATTTTTGCCATTATTTTGATGAGTGGATTGTTATATACAGCATTTCATAATATGCAGTTTCGAGTAGAGGCAACGATTTATAATAAACTGGCACGCAGAGACAACCTGACACAGTTGCCGGATATTCAGTATTTTCAAGAGTGGCTGACAGAACAGAAGGTTTCTAAAATCTATATGACAGCAGTTGTGCTGTTTCAATTAAAACGTGTGAATACGATTTTTGGAACTAGCTTTGGAAATGAAATGCTTCGGAAGGTATCAGAGTATATAAAGGAGCGGGTGGATGTAAACCAGATGTTCCGTGTAGGAGGAAATCAGTTTGTTCTTACTGCATATTCAAAATCTGAGGCAAAGCGGATGCAAAAGGAACTGAAAGAATTATTTGACGAAGAGCTTCGGATTGGTGAAGAACAAATTCATGTTCCGGCAATCATATGTGGTATGGAATATGAACATGGTCAGGAGAGTGAGGTAGTCCTATCATATATTGAATATCTGACGGCACAGGCAGTAAAAAGTGGCGATACAATCGTGATCCAGGGAAATCAAGAAACCATGGATGGCTTTCAATATGAAAAGGAAATCGAAAGCTTTCTGTCAAAAGCAATCCGTGAGGATTTATTTGAAGTATATTATCAGCCGATATATTCATTAGAAAGACAAAGGTTTGTAGCGTTAGAAGCATTAAGCCGTTTAAGACATCCGAAATTTGGTATGATACCGCCGGATGTATTTATTAGAATTGCAGAAAATACGGGTCAGATTAATGCGTTAAGTTCTCTTCAATTTCGAAGAATCTGCCGTTTTATGAAAGCACATCCTAAGTTGCGAGAAAAGTTACTAAGTGTGAAATTTAATCTTTCGCCGGCACAGTTCTTGAAAAAGAGATACTGTCATAGTTTGATTGCTATGATCCACGAATACGATCTTCCGGTTTCATTTTTTCAATTCGAGATTACAGAGACGGTGGCAACAGAATATAATGAAGAACTTTATCGTTTTGTAAAAGAATTACAGGCAGAAAGAATAGGATTGTGTCTGGATGATTTTGGTTCGGGATATGCAAATCTGAATACTGTATTAAAACTTCCGTTTGCATGTGTTAAGATGGATCGCTCATTACTTCAGGGAATTATGGAAGATGAAAAAGTAGCGAGGTTCTATCGAAATATGTGTGCAATTCTAAAAAATCAGGGATATAATCTGATCGCAGAAGGTGTGGAAGAAAAGAAAGAAGTAGAATTGCTAAACCAGTGGGGAATCGATCTGATTCAGGGATATTATTTCTCCAGACCGTTATGTGAGGAAGAGCTATTGAGACAAATCGTGGACTAAAATGAATGGAGATTAGCATGAAAATCGTATTTTTAGACGTAAAAACAATTGGTGAGGATATTGACTTGTCACAATATGAAACACTGGGAGAAGTTGTCAAGTATGACTTTTCTTCCACAGAAGAAGTGCCGGAGAGGGTGAAGGATGCAGATGTAATTATTCTGAATAAAGTACAGATTAATGATCAGACAATCGGTACTGCAAAGAATTTAAAATTAGTTTGCGTCACGGCGACCGGTACGAACAATCTGGATAAGGAATATCTGGAAAAACGAGGAATCGCATGGCGGAACGTGGCGGGATATTCTACAGAGACAGTGACGCAGCATACATTTGCAATGTTGTTTTATTTATTGGAAAAGATGCGTTACTATGATGATTATGTGAAAGAAGAGCATTATGTAAATGATGTACAGTTTACACATTTTGCAGAACATTTTACAGAGATTCATGGAAAAACATGGGGAATTATCGGGCTTGGAAATATTGGAAGAAGAGTAACGGAGATTGCAAGAGCATTTGGTGCACATGTGATTTATTATTCTGCATCGGGAAGTCCGGCACAGGAAGGGTATGAGCAGGTTGACTTAGACACATTGTTATCCACATCGGATATTGTGTCGGTACATGCTCCGCTTAACGAGTATACAGAAGGGCTGATGAACCGGGAAGCATTTGCAAAAATGAAGAAAAAGGCGATATTTCTGAATCTTGGAAGGGGTCCGATAGTAGTGGAGCAGGATTTATATGATGCATTAGAAACGGGTGAAATTGCCGCAGCTGGTCTGGATGTGTTGACAAAAGAGCCGATGAGTGTGGATAATCCTCTTAGAAAAATCAAAGACAGTGGAAAACTTTTAATCACGCCGCACATTGCATGGGCGAGCGTCGAGGCAAGAACGAAATTGATGGACATTATATTTGGACAAGTGAAAGAATTCTTCGCGTAGAGTTTGAGAAATATAAAAAAGCAGGACATACATTTTATGAGAATGTATATCAGATGTGAGATGACTCCCACCTTTGTAGGTGTCGAGTAACAAATCAGTATCAGTGGTGGGAGTCAATCCCCCATCTGATATAGCCTCCGGCAGGATTGCAGAGATGCGCAGAGGAAGTGTATCATGCATTGCATGACGCGCATCTCGCAGCAAGAATGCAGAGGCATTCTTGAACCTGCTTTTTTGCTTTTAAGGAAAGCTGTTTATTTTGCTTCAGCCATAACACCAACTTTATTTTCTTTTGCTTTATGTTTATCATACATTGCAAACATACCGGCTAACAGAGTACCGGAGATGGAGTGCCATGTACAAGATACAGCACAGATGATTGCTGACTCCGGAGTAGAAGCAAACTGAGCTGTTGTAGTTGCAAGGTTAGTTGCAAGTCCTGCGTTCTGCATACCGACTTCGATGGCAATGGTTCTTTTTTTAGAGGTATTCATACCTACAAGTTTTCCGGCTCCGTAGCCAAGTAAATATCCGAGTCCATTATGAAGTAATACAGCGACGAAGATGACAACACCGGATTGGAAGAATTTAGAACCCTGAGAAGAAACAACTCCACCGACTACGCAGGCAAGGCCAAGTACGGCAACACCAGGCATCATTTGCTGAATCTCATGGAACATTTTCTTTTTGCCATAGAGATAATTTAACAAGAAACCAACACCAACAGGGAGAATTACAGTTTCAATGATGGATACGAACATTGGAAGTCCTTTGATGCTGATCTGTGTGCCGCTGGCAAGCAATGAGACCATAAGTGGTGTCATGACTGGGGAAAGCAGTGTAGAAACTGTTGTCATTCCGACAGAAAATGCGACGTCCCCACCGCACAGATAAGACATAATGTTAGAAGATACACCACCAGGGCAGCAGCCAACAAGAATCAAACCAAGTGCGATACCATCAGGCAGATGCAAAGCTTTTGTAAGTGCAAATGCGAGGAATGGCATAATCAGATACTGGGCCAGTGCACCAACGCAGATATCAAATGGGCGCTGCGCCAGAATTTTGAAATCTTCAGTTGTCAGAGTAAGTCCCATGCTAAACATGATGATACCGATGATGATAGACTGACAGGTAAATTTGTTGGATACCGGGTCAGTGAAAAGTTGAAAATTAACCCATCCCATCATAGTCGGGATGAAGAATGTGACAACTGCGATTGCGATGACGACCACAGAAGTATAATCTGATAAAAATTTGCTTGCTTTTTGTAATGTTTTCATTACAAGTACCTCCTAAAATATGTTTGTTCACGTTGCGGTTTACAAGAATTGTAAATCGTAACTTGTTCACCAAATCCAGAGGAATGAAAAGATAAAAAAAATCCCTTCTCAGACCAAGAATCTGAAAAGGGACGAATAAATCCGCGTTACCACCCTAATTCTGCAAATAAAATCTGCAACACTCTAACGTACTATCATACGCGTTCCCTATAACGGAGGAGACCGGCGAGGTTTACTGATTGTGCTTTCAACCCGCTTCTTAGAGAGGATATCCTTATCTGTTTATTACCTGCTTCCAGCAAACGCAGGCTCTCTGTGAAATAAAATAAGATATGGCATTGTTCTCATCGACGAATTTCGGTGAACTGTATTTGTTTTTACAACTACGCATTATAGACCTCTGAAATGAAATGTCAAGAACAAATTTTGTATAAAACAAAAAACAGAGTATCTTCGTGATTGACTTGAATTGTATTTTTGAGTAGTTTATAATAAATCGAATTCATTTATAGAAACTGGAAAGGAAGATGGAAGATGTTGAAGGGAAAAACAGTGTTATTAGGTGTAACAGGAAGCATTGCAGCATATAAGATTGCATCACTTGCAAGTGCATTGAAGAAGCTTCATGCGGATGTGCATGTATTGATGACACAGAATGCGACGAATTTTATTAATCCGATTACATTTGAGAGTCTTACGGGAAATAAATGTCTGGTGGATACATTTGACCGGAATTTTCAGTTTCAGGTAGAGCATGTTTCAATAGCAAAGAAAGCGGACGTAGTAATGATCGCACCGGCAAGTGCCAATGTTATTGGAAAGCTTGCGCATGGAATTGCAGATGATATGCTGACTACTACGGTGATGGCATGCAAATGTAAGAAATATATTTCACCGGCTATGAATACGAATATGTTTGAGAATCCTATCGTGCAGGATAATTTAAAAACATTGGAGCATTATGGATATGAGGTGATCCAGCCGGCAAGCGGATATTTGGCATGTGGAGATACGGGGGCAGGTAAGATGCCGGAACCGGAGACTCTGCTTGCGTATATTGAAAAAGAGATTGCCCGTGAGAAAGATCTGCAAGGCAAGAAGATTCTTGTTACGGCAGGACCGACACAAGAAGCAATTGATCCGGTAAGATACATTACGAATCATTCTTCGGGTAAAATGGGATATGCAATTGCAAAAGCTGCGATGCTTCGTGGTGCAGAGGTTACGCTGGTAAGTGGACGTACTGCGATTGAAGCTCCGCTTTTTGTAAATGTTGTGCCAATCGTTACGGCAAAAGATATGTTTGAAGCGGTGACGGGAATCAGTAATGAGCAGGATATTATTATCAAAGCTGCGGCTGTTGCGGACTATCGTCCGGCCGTTGTTAGTTCTGAAAAAGTTAAGAAAAAAGAAGGTCAGATGTCTATAGAGTTAGAACGGACAGATGACATTTTGAAATATTTGGGAGAAAATAAAAGAGAAGGACAGTTTTTATGTGGCTTTTCTATGGAAACCCAGAATATGATCAGTAATTCCAGAGCCAAACTGGAAAGGAAGAACCTGGATATGGTTGCAGCCAACAATGTAAAAGAGGCTGGCGCAGGCTTCCAGGGAGATACCAATGTATTGACTCTGATTACGCAGAAGGAGGAAACATCACTTCCGCTTATGAGCAAGGAGGATGCAGCCAATAAACTTCTGGATAAAATTCTTGAATTGACGATTCGCTAAGAAAGTCAGTTGCAAGAGAATCGCCCATATGTGCTTCAAGTGATAAGAGGATACAAAGAATGGGCGGCAACTTAATAACACACACCGTATTGCATCCGCACAAAGCGGAGCGGTAACAAGGAGGAAAACATGAACAACAAAACAAAAAAATTCAACACGATGCAACTTGCTACATTGGGACTTATGACAGCAGTCCTTATCATTATGTCCTGTACACCATTAGGTTATCTGAACATTGGACCACTGGCAATTTCATTTAATGTAATTCCGGTTGCGATTTGTGCAATCGTATTAGGACCGACAGGTGGTGCAATTGCCGGACTGATCTTTGGACTGACAAGCTTTGGTCAGTGTATTGGAATCGGCGGAGTCAGCGTAATGGGAGCAATGCTCTTTAGTATCAATCCGGTTCTGGCATTTATCCAGCGTGTAGTTCCACGTCTTTTGGATGGTTTGCTTATCGGATTTATTTATAAAGCAACAAGAAAAAGAACGAATGCATATGTGGCAAGTGCAGTGACAGGATTCTTTTCAGCATTTTTAAATACTTTGTTTTTTATGACATTTTTAGTAGTATTATTTGGAAATACAGAATATGTGCAGGGGCTTATGAACGGAAGAAATGTGATTATCGGATGCTGCATGATGGTTGGTGTGAATGCTATCAGTGAGATGGTTGCATCTACAGTTATCACAGGTGCAATAGGAGCGGCACTTTCCAAAGCACGTTTGTTGCCTTCGGAGAAATAGTATTGCTTGCGTTGCTGGTCACAGTTACTGTGAACAGTAACTTGCTTGCTTTAGAGAAATAGAATTCTTGCCAGAGAAAGTATTTTGTGTTAGAATCAGTCTGTAATTGTGTGTATCTGTTCAAGAATAACGGGTACAAGGACGTTTACAAAAGCGGGGTATGAATAATGGAAATGGAACAAGAAGTAACAATTATGAAAGAGTTCGAGCAGTTGAAACCATTTCTTTTGAGTGCACAATTAGGAAGCTATGTAGTGCTTCCGTTGAAGTACAGAAAAGAAGAGCTTGATCAGGTATGGCTGAAGGCAAACTGTGAGAAACAGGATATTACAACGACGAATCTGACAGAACAGGCAAAGATATTATTTAAAGAAAACGATCCGATGCATGTTGGTGTCTGCTACAAGTTCCAGCGTGAGACATTTATCAAAGAATTGCTAGATAATATAGAAGTAGAGAACGTAATGGGATTTGCCGTTACAGATTTGGATCAGGATAGAATCGAACTTGGAATAAACTGGGAGAAGGATGGATTTGATATTCATTCTGCTTATTTATATGTGTTTGAGACAGGAGTTGCATTCTTATGTATGGGACTTCGTTATAGTCGAATGGATGCGATCGCCCAGATTTGTAATCCGGGAAGTGCAGATACACTGTCTCGATATTTTTATCTGGACAATGAGAAAAAGACACATGAATTTTCGTTGGATGAAAAACTGGATATATTACTGGATACAATTGGTCTGGAAGTATTTCACCGTAGTGGAACATCTGTGTTTTTAGATGCATTTACATATAATCTGGCTATGATCGGAAGAAGATTCCGTGATTTAGATACGATAAGACGAGTAACTTGTAATCAGAATAATATGCTGCCTTTATCTACAGATGTGGATGAAGACATGACAGGTGCGCTGCAGTACCTGTATGCGGCACAGGACAAGATTCATCTGGCATATAACTGGGGAGCATGTGTTTCAGATCAGGCGGTATCCTATGTTATGGCAGACTATAATCTGAACATGGAAGGTCAGATGAAGCAGCATGCAGAAGATAAACTTCCGGCAGTGATCATCGCACTTTATGAGAAATATACATGTCAGTATCTGACAGAACAGGCAGCTGCGGAAGATATGAAAGCGAAAGAAAAGCAGGAAATCAAAGATATACTGATGCATTTTCAGGCATTCGGTGTAGTGCGTGCTATGAATCTTTCAAGAAATTATGAGATTAAGATTATTTATCAGCATTTGTTAGATATGAATGGAATTGAAGGCTCGATCAATGATCTCGATAAGAAATTGAATTTCTTAAATGAGCAGATAAAAGATATGGCTGAGAAGAAACAAAACCATATGATGGAATTGGTAGTGGGATGCTGTAGCATTTCAATTTTGTCTTCTGTATTCATGATTATGAATCTTATGGGAATAAGTGCAGCTACACAGTGGGTCGTGCTGGGAACAGTGATTGGCATTGGTGTAGTGGGAGCTTTAGTGACAATGCTTCGTAAGACAAATGTTATATCAGCATTTTCAGAAAATATGGAGAAACTGTACGATCATTTTGAAGCGGTAAAAGAGAATGTCAATGAGACATTGGCTGAGAGAGCAGAAGCGAAAGAAGAAGCAAGAGCTGTAAAAGAAGCCGCTGAAGAAGAGGCACTGGCCCAACAGGAAGCAGCCGAGAAAGCTGCGCAGGAAGAAGTAGAAAAGAAAGAATCTCAGCAGATTATTCATATAGAGGATAAGACTGCCAAAAAAAATAATGTAGATGATAATATTAAACATGCGTAGGCAATAATAAGGCAGAAAGAGGCAATCTTAGGATGGCTGAAAACAAATAAGATACGCATTTATAATAGATAAAAATGATTTATAGATAAATTCAATAAATAAACCCAGACATGTAAAAAAGCTATAAGCACATGTCTGGGTTTTATTGTATTTAAAAGAAAAAAATGATACTTTGGATATAGTTGGATACGAAAGGGGAAGTTATGAATTACGTAGAAATTGATATTGGTTCGACAGTATCAAAAGTCGTAACAAGAGGTGAGCGCCAGATGCAGTTTGTATTGCCGACCGGATGGAGCAGTAAATAGAACTCAAAGGATATCGAGCGACGATATCTGCGATAGTGGATTCTAGGGGATTGAAGATGCAAAATTTTGATGAGGAGTATCTGCAAAGCATTGAAAGAGCAAGTTGAGGATGCACAATTTTACTGGAGAGTATCTGCAAGGTATAGAAAGAATAGGTTGAGGATGCGGAATTTTACTGGGGAGCATCCTCACGTTATCGAAAACGTGGGATGTAGATGCAAGATTTGCGAAGGAAGTATCTTTAAATCCCAGAAAAGACAAGATGTAGATGCAATTGTACATGACAGGCAGGCTGAAAAGCATCTGCAAGTTCAAAGAAAAGCAAGTTGCAGATACCTCGGTCTCAAAAATAGCATCTGCAACAGCGAATATCAAGCCTTGCAGATACATTGGTCTAAAAAAGAGCATCTACAACAGCGAATATCAAGGCAGTGCAGATACATCAGTTGTCAAAAAAGCATCTGCGACAGCAAATAAACCCAGGATGTAGATACATCAGATCCCAGAAAAGTAAATCCTTCATCATTCCACCTATTTCAATCACGATACACCACAAAGCAAGAAAAGACTATGCAATCCAGCGAATTGGAGTCGGGCTTGCCCGACGAAGCTGAGCAGGAGTGCATAGTCTTTTCTTGCTTAGAGGCTGTCGTGAACGAAACAGCAAGTGAATTTGTTTGTATCAGCCCTTGGTTGACAATTGCCTACTAAAACGATATGATAAACAAAGAATACAGTTTATAAAGAAAATGAGGATAGAAGCAATGTTAAATCAATTTTCAAGGACAGAATTATTATTAGGAAAAGAAGCAATGGAGCGTCTTGCAGGAGCACGGGTGGCAGTGTTTGGAATCGGCGGGGTCGGCGGCTATGTGTGCGAAGCATTGGTTCGTTCCGGGGTGGGTTCTTTTGATCTGATTGACGATGACAAGGTTTGTTTGACAAATTTAAATAGACAGATTATCGCGACAAGAAAGACCATCGGAAAATATAAAGTAGATGTGATGAAAGAACGTATTTTAGATATTAATCCGGATGCGAAAGTGGAAGTTCATAAGTGTTTCTTTTTGCCAGAGAATGCGGATGAATTTCATTTTGAAGACTATGACTATATTGTAGATGCTGTAGATACTGTAACAGCTAAAATAGAGTTGATTATGAAAGCAAAAGAAGTCGGAACACCAATTATCAGTAGCATGGGAGCCGGTAATAAACTGGATGCCAGTCGATTTAGGGTAGCAGACATTTATAAGACAAGCGGATGCCCGTTGGCAAAGGTTATGCGTCGCGAGTTGAAAAAGCGTGGTGTAAAGAAGTTAAAAGTTGTTTATTCAGATGAACTTCCAATTAAACCGAAAGATGATATGGCAAATAGTTGTCGTACAAACTGTATATGCCCTCCGGGAGCTGAACATAAGTGTACAGAGCGACGTGCGATTCCGGGAAGTACGGCTTTTGTGCCATCGGTAGCAGGTTTGATCATTGCAGGTGAGATTGTAAAAGACCTGTCTGGAATACAGTAAAAGATAGGACGATATCAAACAAGGTTTAGGGGGAATTTTTATGGAACAAAAGAAAAAGCAAAATCATAAGTTATATGGTGGATTTCAATATGCGTTCGCAGGAATTGTAACCGGGTTGAAGCAGGAACAGAATATGAAGATGCATGCAGTAATGACGGCATTGGTTGTGATTGCTGGATTTTTCTTTCACATTTCTATGACAGAATGGTGCATCTGTCTGTTACTCTGTGGTCTTATTATGGCATTGGAGTTGGTGAATACAGCAGTGGAAGCGGTTGTGGATCTTGTGACTGAGGAGAGAAAGCCATTGGCAAAGATTGCAAAAGATACGGCAGCAGGAGCTGTATTTATTCTGGCAATTTTTTCAGCCGTGATAGGATGCATTATTTTTCTGCCGAAGGTTATAGCATGGATATAGTTTTCGCACGCAAAAAAGTTTATGAGTGATTTCTCGTCCCTTTTTCAGACTATTATGTTTACTTTTTTTTAGAAAAAGTGTATAACAAAAGTATGAAAAATAACTGGTATGATTCACTTTCATGGCAATCACTACACGGATTGACACGAAGGGTACACGAAAGGAGAAGAAGACTATGGAAAAATTGACAGATGGATTAAAGAAAATCTTATTGGCAGGAATCGGAACAGTGGCTGTTACAGCAGAAAAATCAAAAGATGTTTTGGATGACCTGGTAAAAAAAGGCGAGTTGACAGTGGAGCAGGGAAAGGCTTTGAATGAAGAACTCAAACACAATATTAAACAGACAGTAAAAGATAAAGTGAATGTTTCAGTAAAGACATCAACACCTGAAGAATTAAATGAATTGCTCAGTAAGATGACAGCAGAGCAGCTTGCACAGCTGAAAGAGCAGATAGAAAAGGTGGAAGCGGAAGCACCGGAAGAAGAGGTTGTAGAGCCGGAAGATGTAGTGGAAGCAGAAGCTAAAGAAGTTGAAGAACCAGAGGTTAATGAGTAACGCAAAATCAGGTTCCAGATTGAAGGAAATTACAGCAGTATTGCGTAAGCATGAGATCACAAAGGGCATGACCCCGGTGAAGCTGCGGTTGATTCTGGAAGATCTGGGACCTACTTTTATTAAAATAGGACAAATCATGTCGCTGCATTCGGATGTCCTTCCAAAGAAATATTGTGACGAGTTAATGAAACTGCGTTCGGATGTGCCGCCGATGCCATTTTCAGAAGTGGAGGAAGTAATAGAAGAATCCTATGGCTGTCCGTGGAAGGAAGTATTTTCAGATATAGAGAAAACGACGCTTGGTTCAGCTTCAATTGCACAAGTGCATCGCGCAACGCTCAAATCTGGAGAGAAGGTTGTTATAAAGGTACAGCGCAAGGGAATCTATGACACGATGGCAAGAGATATCGGACTGCTTCATAAAGCGGTGAAACTGGTGCCGCCGATCAGCATTAAAGAGACTGTAGATTTCAGCATGGTTTTAGATGAGCTGTGGGTAGTCACGCAAGAAGAAATGAACTTTCTGACAGAAGCAGCCAACATGGAGGAATTTGCCCGGAGAAATAAAGATATCGCCTTTGTGCGTACACCGATTTTATACAAAGAGCATACGACACATCATGTTCTTGTTATGGAATATATTGATGGATATTCAATTGATGATAAAATATCGCTTCAGGAAAATGGATATGATCTGCATGAAATAGGAACAAAATTAGTAGATAACTACATTAAGCAGGTTATGGAAGATGGATTTTTTCATGCTGATCCACATCCGGGAAATGTATGCGTATCCGATGGGAAAATTGTCTGGATCGATATGGGGATGATGGGAAGATTGTCTGAACGAGACAGAGAATTGATCGGAGATGCAATTCAGGGAATTGCGATTAATGATATCGGAATGATACAGGATGCAGTACTTGCGTTGGGTGAATTTCGTGGAAAACCGGATCAGAGTAAATTATATGAAGATATCAGTACTTTGATGATAAAGTATGGAAAATTGGATATGGGTAATATTGATGTGGCAGAGACAATGCAGGATTTGATGGAGGTTATGAAAACCAATCGGATTTCCATGCCACATGGACTTACAATGCTGGCTAGAGGATTGACGCAGATGGAAGGCGTTATGGCAGACATTTGTCCGGAGATCAATATGGTAGAAATTGCAGCAGCCCGTATAAAAGGTGATTTCTGGCGTAATTTCGACTGGAAAAAAGAGTTAAAAAGCAGTGGCAAACATTTGTATCGTGCACTCCATAAAACAATAGATTTGCCATCAGTGACGGCAGATGCAATACAAGGCTTTATGAAAGGGCAGACAAGAGTAAATCTGGATTTACATGTGTCAAAAGATTTATCAGAGCTGCTGAGAAGACTTGTAAGAAATATTGTAATGGGGCTGTGGGTAATGGCTCTTTTAATCAGTTCGAGTATTATTTGCACGACCAATATGCAGCCGAAGCTGTGGGGAATACCTGCAATTGGAGCTATTGGTTACCTGCTGGCATTTGTGATTGTACTCTATGTATTTATAAAACACTTTTTGTCGAGAAAATAATAGAAAAGATAATAGAAAAAATAAAATACGAGGGACATCCCATGGGAGTTTTGGGTGCCCCTCGTATTTTTGTACTAAAAGTACACACTACTATGATACGCGATATTTTTGAAGAAGTCTGTCAGCCTTCTGTTCATCATCACCATGAATGACGAGAGTAACCGGAAGACCCAGACGAATGGCCATTAGTTCGGAAAGTTCTTTTCCGTTAATATTCATACGATGATTCTCAATGTCTTTGACTGTGATATTAGCAGATAAATTTCTGCATGTGTTATAAAAAGTGACAAATTGTCCTGTAGTTACGAATTTGATATTTTGTTTAATCATAATCAATTCCTCATAGTCTGTATAAAATTGGTTAAAATGACATTGTTTACAAAAAAGATTCGTATAATCAGATTTTTGTTTGACTTTAACCTTGTTCAGTATATAATAAGATGCATAAAAACGTAAAATACATATTTACTATGACTGATATATATTTTTTGTATATTAAAGAAGTGGAAAAATTTATGTGTATTAAGGGAGCAAAAGCATGGAGATTACATATGATTATTATCGGATTTTTTATTATGTAGCAATGTATAAAAGTTTTTCAAAAGCCGCGAAGGCATTAATGAGCAACCAGCCGAATGTTACACATTTTATGAACAATTTGGAGAATCAGCTGGGATGTAAGTTGTTTGTGAGGTCAAACCGTGGAGTGACATTGACAGCGGAGGGACAAAAACTGTATCAACATGTTTCTATTGCATATCAACATATTCATACCGCAGAAATGGAACTTGCAAATGAACAGAGTATGGAAAGTGGCAGTATCACAATCAGTGCCAGTGAGATCGCACTGCATCTGTTACTATTACCTATACTTGGAAAATTTCATAAGAAGTATCAGGGAATCCGTCTTCGGATTTTAAATCATTCGACTCCGCAGGCGATACAAGCAGTGAGAGAAGGCGTAGTAGATTTTGCGGTGGTGACAACACCATTGAAAGCAAAAAAACCACTGAAATCAATTTCACTGATGGAATTTCAGGAAATTGTTGTTGGGAATGAGACATTTGCAGACATACAAGAAGCAATTTGTCTTGAGGAGATTGCAAAAAATCCATTAATCTGTCTGGGAAAACAAAGCACAACATATGAGTTTTATTCCAAATTCTTTTTAGAGCATAATCTTGTATTAGAACCGGATACAGAAGTGGAAACAATTGACCAGGTCTTGCCGATGATTATGAATGGATTGGGAATTGGATTCTTGCCGGAGCCGTTTGCAAGAAATGTAATAAATGAGAAAAAGGTATATGAGATTCCAATGATTGAAACGATACCGAAGCGGGAAATTTGTCTGGTAGAGAATCATAATTTTCCACCAAGTATTGCGGCAGAAACTTTGAAGAAAATGCTTATGTGAAATCAAGAAATATAAGTATGTAAATAATACATATCGGTTATGCAAATAAAACAGTCATGGTTGGTTTGACTTTAAAAGAATAGCTTTCTATACTTAGTGCAGAAGAAGGGTTATCGTTTACAAAATAATGTTAAGCCTGACCAGAAATTTGCATAAAGGAGGAGTTGTCATGCAAACCATTTTACCTAGAGAAGAGGCTGTAGAAGGTATTTTTTCGGAGATTCTTGCCTCGCCGACAGCATGCGAGCAGTTAAGAGATGTTTTTTATGAACATTTAGATGAAGAACATGGGATTGATTTTGATGAGTCAGAACATTTCATACAGGTATTATTTAATGCCTATAAAAATGGAGATGTGACGGCTCTTTTATTAGAATTATGCGGAGGAAGCATGTTTGATTTGCTTAGAGAAGCTTTTTTGATTCCTAAGAAGTTTCACGGAAAATCAGGGGAGAATCCGGTATTGCTGACCGATGTGGATGGAAATATTCTGGAAGGAAAAGAAAAGGAAATTTCCGGACATGAGTATGAAAAATTCAAAGAAATATATGACCGACACGAATGTGCACCACGTTCTAAATTATATTTGGCAGATGGATACGATATTGTACGTTCCTATACAAAAGGAATGGAACTTGTAGAGAAAAAAGATAATAGAAATCGAGGAATCCTGATTTTATATGCATTACCAGATACTCGTAAACTTGGATTGACAGAAGCACAGGCATATGCTGTTGTGTGGGATACTTTTCATAAAATACAGGAAGAGGCGCCAAGAGCAATGGTATATTACGGACAGGAGACCGGTGTGAAGAAAGATAAGGAATTCGATGAGATTGGAATTTTACTTCCGATTCGTGAATTTGAGAAGAAAATGTTACACCATTTGAGTGAAATTGATGGAATTGTATTGACATGTCGCGAGAAAATGATGAAAAAAGCAGGAAATGAAAGTCTGGATTTTGAATAAAGGTTAGGAAGTGGAGAGTATGCGGGAAGAAGCAATCAGAAAAAACCATATGGATATTCTCTGGCATGAATATACAGACCAAAATGGTGAAAATAAACCAGTGACGGAAGCTAGTTTGACGGAAAAGGCTTCTATTATCGGACGGGTGGGGATTATGCTGCTCTCATGTGGAACAGGAGCATGGCGTGTGAGAAGTTCTATGAATGCGCTGGCAGAAGCGATGGGGATTACTTGTACAGCGGATATAGGTTTGATGTCGATAGAATATACATGCTTTGATGGAGAGGAAGGATTTACACAGTCCTTGTGTCTGACGAATACGGGAGTGAATACTTCAAAGTTAAATCGTCTTGAAAACTTTATAAGAGATTTTGAAGTTGAAGGCAAGCATATGTCAGGAGAACAACTTCATTCATTTCTAGACAATATAGAAAAGATACATGGTTTATATTCACCAATTGCATTAGGATTTGCAGCAGCGATTGCCTGTGGCGGGTTCACTTTTCTGCTTGGTGGCGGACCAATTGAAATGTTGTGTGCATTTATTGGCGCAGGAATCGGAAATTTTATTCGATGTAAATTATCAAAACATCATTTCACTTTATTTTTATGTATTGTATCATCGGTGTCAGCGGCTTGTCTTGTATATGCCGGAGTACTGAAAATAGCAGAGCTTTTGTTGGGAATATCAATACAGCATGAAGCCGGATACATTTGTGCTATGTTATTTATTATACCGGGGTTTCCATTTATAACGAGTGGAATCGATTTGGCGAAACTGGATATGCGATCAGGTATTGAACGCTTGAACTATGCACTGATTATTATTCTGGTTGCGACAATGACTGCGTGGATCATGGCACTTTTGCTACATCTGCAGCCGGTTGATTTTATGAAAATATCATTGCCGGTCTGGGGATGGATTCTTTTTCGCATACTGGCAAGCTTCTGTGGGGTATTTGGGTTCTCAATTATGTTTAATAGTCCGGTGCGGTTGGCAGAAGTTGCGGCGGCAATTGGTGCAATAGCAAATACATTGCGGCTGGAACTGGTAGATATCGCAAAATTTCCACCTGCGGCAGCAGCGTTTATCGGAGCACTTACAGCCGGAATACTGGCTTCTTTAATCAAAAATAAAGTGGGATATCCAAGAATTTCTGTTACGGTGCCATCTATTGTAATTATGGTACCCGGATTATATTTGTATAAAGGATTTTATAATCTTGGGATGATGTCATTAGCAGTGTCTGCATCATGGTTTGCATCTGCAATATTGATTATTGCAGCACTTCCGTTAGGATTGATATTTGCAAGAATACTTACGGATAAAACATTTCGATATTGTACCTAAACATGGGATATTAAGAAATTGATTTGTTACTACAGGAGAGTGATGGATCAATTTCTTTTTGTTAAGTTGAGAAATTAATTGACCATACAAATTTCAAAGTGTAACATAAGATAGAAACAGATGTAAAAGAACAAATACCTTTTGGTAAAGGAGAAAATATGTTACAAATTCAACATATATGTAAGGAATACCGAACCGGTAATCTGGTGCAGAAGGCGTTGGACGATGTCAGTTTGAATTTAAGAGATAATGAATTTGTTGCTATTTTAGGTCCCAGCGGTTCAGGTAAGACAACACTTCTGAACATTATCGGAGGACTGGACCGTTATGATAGCGGGGATTTGATTATTAATGGGATTTCTACAAAAAAATATAAGGACAGGGACTGGGATTCTTATCGTAATCATACGATTGGTTTTGTGTTTCAAAGCTATAATCTTATTCCGCATCAGACTGTTTTGGCAAATGTTGAACTGGCACTGACGATATCCGGTATCGGTAAAGCACAGCGGAAAAAGAAAGCAATCGAAGCATTGAAAAAAGTAGGCTTGGGTGAGCAATTACACAAGAAGCCAAACCAGATGTCCGGGGGTCAGATGCAGCGAGTTGCGATAGCAAGAGCATTAGTAAATGATCCGGATATTCTGCTTGCAGATGAGCCTACGGGTGCACTTGACAGCGATACAAGCGTGCAGGTTATGGATTTGCTTCAGGAGGTTGCAAAAGACAGGTTAGTTGTTATGGTTACGCATAATCCGGAGCTGGCAAAAGAGTATGCAACTCGAATCGTAAATCTGCGGGATGGTAAGATCCGTTCGGATACAGACCCGTATGAAGTGGATGAAGCAATATTAACTCCACCGGAACATAAGAATATGGGCAAATCATCGATGTCATTTATGACAGCTTTGGCGCTTAGTTTTAACAACTTAAAGACGAAGAAAGCAAGAACGTTATTGACTGCATTTGCTGGTTCAATCGGTATTATCGGAATCGCGCTGATCTTGTCACTTTCGACCGGAGTGAATAAATATATTCAAAATATTGAAGAAGAAACGTTGTCAGAATATCCGTTACAGATTCAAAGCACCGGGTTTGACATTACATCGATGATGGTTGGAACCGGAGGCGGTGGTGCCGAAGAAAATGCAAAAAAGAATAAAGATGACGGCAAAATTAAAGTGATTCAGATGGTGACAAATATGTTTGCGACAATGAATTCGAACGATTTGAAATCTCTGAAGAACTATCTGGATAACGAGGAAGCCAGTGGAATCCGAAAATACACAAACGCAATCGAGTACTCTTATAATGTATCTCCACAGATTTTCAAGGAAAACGGAGATAAAATCCGTCAGGTAAATCCAGATAAATCATTTTCAGCACTGGGACTTGGCTCATCTACTTCTTCAAATAGTATGATGTCATCAATGATGAGCACGGATGTATTTTACGAAATGCCGAAAAACAGCAGTTTGTATGAGAAACAATATGAAGTAAAAGCCGGAAGATGGCCGAAAAAATATAATGAGTGTGTAGTGGTTCTGACTTCGGATGGAAGCATTAGTGATTTCATGCTGTATACACTGGGATTGCGGGACTCTATGGAACTGGACGAGATGATCCAGCAGTTTATAAAAGAGGAAAATGTAAAGACGCCTGAGAATTTGGGAACTTATACTTACGATGATATTATAGGAAAGAAATTTAAACTGATAAACAGTTCTGATTGTTATGAATATGATAAGCAGTATAAAGTCTGGAAAGATAAAACAGACAACAGCTCTTATATGAAGAAACTGGTTGCGAACGGCGAAGACCTAAAGGTAGTCGGTATCGTGCAGCCGGATGCAGATGCCAAGGCAACGGCATTACAGGCAGGAATCGCTTATCCATATGCTTTGACAGAACATGTGGCAGAAGAGGCAAAGAAAAGTGAAATTGTAAAACAGCAGCTTAAAAATCCGGATATCAATGTATTTACAAATGAAAAATTCGGAACTGACAAAGGTGACGATGATTTTAACATGGATTCTTTATTCACAGTTGATGAAGCTGCATTGCAAAAAGCGTTTAAATTTGATGAAAGTGCGATGAGCAATCTTGGCAATTCACTTGATTTTTCCGGTACAGATTTAGAAAAAGCATTTCGTGTCGGAGGGGATAGTTTTGAACTTTCCAATATGGTGAATCTGGAAGAGGTACAGCTTGATCTGTCAGGTATGCCACAGTTGAATTTAGGAGAGATTCTTTCCAAATTGGATTTATCAGTATCACCGGATGGATTGAAACAAATGGCATCTAGTCTGTCAGAAGGATATCTGGAATATGCGAAGACGCATCCAGAAGCAGATTACTCTCATTTGCTGGAAGATTTTACAGAATATTTAAAAACGGATGAGGCAAAGAAAATTATTGAGGATAATATCAAAGACATTATCAAAGGAAGTGCCAGTGTGACCATTACACCGGAACAAATTCAAAAGCTGCTCAAAGACATCATGGCAGGTTTCTTACAGTATGTAACAGATAATGGTTATACAGATGTTAGTAAATTTGGAGAGTACTTGCAGGAATATTTACAGACAGATGAAGCAAAGCGAATGCTTGCGTCAGTCGGAGACGGGATTCAGATTGATGATATCGAGGTAAATATTACTGCTGAACAGATGACAAAGCTGGCAAATGAATTGTATAAAGGATACCAGAATTATGCATCAGTAAATGGTAAACCGGATCCGTCCAAGATGGGAGAACAAGTAATAAAGTATCTTGGAACAGAGGATGGAAAGAAACGTCTGGCAGACGGACTGACTAAAACGGTGGATATGAATGCTCTGGAAAGTCAGGTATCTGCAGCTATGCAGGATTATATGACAAAGGCAATGGGTGTGCTTAGCAATTCTATGGGCGAGGCGATTGGGACACAGGTTTCATCAGCAATGACACAGATTGTAACACAGCTTACAAAGGGTATTGAGAGTGCGATGACGCAGATGATGACGAATGTTGGGACACAACTTCAAAATGCGATGGGAAGTGCAATGACAATCGATACCGATGCATTTGCAAAAGCATTTCAGATGAATATGACGGAAGATGATCTGGTGGAATTGATGATGTCTATGAATACATCGAACAGTGTGTCTTATGACAGTAATCTGCAGAAGCTTGGCTATGTGGATTTTAATGTGCCGTCGGAAATTTCATTGTATCCGAAGAATTTTGAGAGTAAAGAAGAAGTTGTAAAAATTCTGGATAAGTACAATCACAAGATGGAAACGGAAGGAAAAGATGAACAGGTTATCAGTTATACCGATGTAGTTGGAACGTTGATGTCTTCGGTGACAAATATTGTGGACATTATCAGTTATGTACTGATTGCGTTTGTTGCGATATCGTTGGTTGTATCATCAATCATGATTGGAGTTATTACGTATATCAGTGTATTGGAGCGTAAGAAAGAGATTGGTATTCTGCGTGCGATTGGTGCTTCGAAAGGAAATGTATCTCAGGTCTTTAATGCAGAGACATTTATCATTGGATTATGTGCGGGGGTGATCGGTATTGGATTAACAGCAATCTTGTTAATTCCGACAAATGCGATCATTCATTCGGTTGCAGATACGACAGCTGTAAGTGCGGTATTACCGGTTATACCTGCATTGGTACTGATTGTGTTGAGTGTAGTACTGACATTGATTGGTGGTTTGATCCCATCCAGAAAGGCGTCAAAGAGCGATCCGGTAACGGCACTGAGGACGGAGTAAAACAGAGTGTGTGGAGCAGTAAAAAGAGAAGCATAAAGGAAATAACAAATGAAGTATAACAAGAGAAAGAGACTCTTTCTTGTGCTGGCAATTATCTGGATGATTATGATTTTTGGCTTTTCGTCCAGAGATGGTGATTTGTCAGGAGAAGACAGCGGAAGGGTCGGAAGACTTGTCGGTGAGTGGTTTGTTCCGGGATTTGATGAGTGGAGCGAGGTAAAACAAAATGCATTTATCAACAAAGTGGATTTCCCGGTTCGAAAGACTGCACATGCGACGGAATACGCAGTATTGGGTATGTTGATTTTCGGGGCAACTTATGAGATTTGGCGAAAAAAGAGATATATCGTTGGAATCCCGTGGTTATGCGGAACGATATATGCAGCTACTGATGAAATTCATCAATTGTTTGTCCCTGGTCGAAGCGGTCAAGTGCGGGATGTACTGATTGACAGCTGCGGAGCGTTTATCGGAGTAATGCTTGTGACATGGATGATAAGTCGTAGAGAAAAGAAGCGAAGTACAAAATGATGTACTGCGTAAAGAAAAATATCAGAAAGATGAGGAAAAGAAGATGAATGAATTATATGAGGCAATTGAGAAAAAAATAAAAGATGCAGGTTATCCGAGAAAAATCTCTGGGGCAGATGTATACAACGATATTTGCGACCAGATTGACGGAAAGGAAAACGGAACTTACATTTTGTTATCAAAATTTGAGGATGATGTTGTATTTGAATATCATATTACAATTCAGGACGAGGATTTTAACCTTGGTATTCTGACGATGAAGACTCCGGAAGGTGTGTTCGAAGCAGATTTTGATGCTGAATAAGAAACTGGTGACAGCAGAAAAGACTATTGAATACTTTATCTAGGACAAAAAAAGACTATTAATACTTGGTTTAGGATAAAAAAAGAGCAGAATTTGCATGAAAATAGACAAAATATGTATTGACGATAAAATTGTTTTGAGGTATGATTAGGCAGATTTTACGGAAAGGCAGGAAAAAAAGATGGCTGATACAGTTCAGAGAAAAATCGCATTTGAAAATGCAGATGCAGCAGTAGAATTTGTTAATAGAGTACAACAAATTCCTTTTGATGTAGATTTAAAGGCAAGAAATATGAGAATTGATGCAAAGTCTTTACTTGGCGTACTTTCTATTTGCGAAGAGAAGAATATTGAAGTAGAAGCTTTTGGAACGAGTGATGAATTTGTCGAACTGCTTGCTGAGTATACAGCATAGTTTAGATGAAGCCTATAAATTATGTGGTAAGTGGTATATAGACGAGGAGAAATAAAATGAATCCATCACAGATTACAGATTGGTGTCATCAGATTATACGGTCTGTGGCAAGAAAAGACGGATTATATATTGATGCGACTATGGGCAAGGGACACGATACAAAGCTTTTATGCGAACTTGCAGGAGAGCAAGGAAGTGTGTTTGCATTTGATATCCAGTCGGAAGCAGTGCATGCAACAGAAAATTTGTTGCAGAAAGAGGGGCTGCAAGACAGGGCAACATTACTTTTGACAGGTCATGAGCATATGGATGAATATGTGCAGACAGAATCTGCCGATGTGATTTGTTTTAATTTTGGATATCTTCCGGGTGGAGATCATGCTATTGCAACAAAGACACAGACTAGTTTGGAAGCAATTGAAAAAGGACTTAATTTGCTGAAGCATGCTGGTATGATGAGTCTGTGTATTTACAGTGGCGGTGATACAGGGTTTGAAGAGAAGGATGCGATTCTTCGATATATAAAAGAACTCAATCCCAAAGAATATACAGTAATTGTAAATGAATATTACAATAGGGAGAATAATCCCCCAATCCCGGCATTTATTTTTAAACGTTAAAAGGTTGGATTTCACTGTGATTGCGGTGGAATTCAACCTTTTATTCTGTATTTCACGGGGAAGATATGGTATAGTATGGATAAATCAAAAGAAAGGTATGGCAAAGAGTGGGAGATAAGCAGGAGAAAATGAAATACCGGCTTGCAGAAGCGATGAAAACTTGTATGAGAACCATGCCGGTAGAGAAGATTACAGTTAAAGAAATAGTTCAGGAATGTGGGACGACACGACAGACATTCTATCGCTATTTTCTAGATAAATATGATTTGATAAACTGGTATTTTGACAAGATTCTTTTGGAATCCTTTGAGCATATGGGAGAGGGAAAAACTGTCTATGAAGGTTTGTGTAAGAAGTTTCAGTATATTGAAGAAGAAAAGTTATTTTTTAAGGCAGCATTTCGTAATGACCAGCAGAATTGTTTAAGAGAACATGATTTCCGATTGATACTTGCTTTTTATACAAGGCAGATTGAAGAGAAGACGAAAGAACCGATTTCAGAAAATCTACGTTTTTTGTTGGAGATGTATTGTCAGGGGTCTATTTATATGACTGTTCAGTGGGTGCTGGGTGAGAGAAAAAGCACACCACAAGAGATGGCAAAGGCACTTGTATCGGCGATGCCGTCAGAGTTGTATGATGTGATGAAACAATTAAATCTTGTGTAAAATGAATGAAAAATAAGAAAAAAGTCAATCTGACATGTGAAAATGTGACAGATTGACTTTTTTGTAACTTTTTATTTGGAGAAGATATTGTTAAAATAAAGACATAAGAAAACAAAACGGCAAAACAGAAAGGGAGAAGAAAAAATGGCAAACAGAATTATGTTGAATGAAACATCTTATCATGGAGCAGGTGCAATTGGGGAAATTGCAACAGAGGCAAAAGCAAGAGCTTACAAAAAAGCATTTGTATGTTCTGATCCGGATTTGATTAAATTTGAAGTAACAACAAAAGTAACAAAAGTGCTGGAAGATGCAGGACTTGAGTATGAAATTTATTCTGATATCAAAGCCAACCCAACAATCGAAAATGTACAGCATGGAGTAGAAGCATTTAAGAAAGCAGGAGCTGATTACATTGTTGCTATTGGTGGCGGTTCTTCTATGGATACAGCAAAAGCAATCGGTATCATCATTGCAAACCCTGAATTTGAAGATGTTAGAAGTCTGGAAGGTGTTGCACCTACAAAGAAACCTTGTGTACCAATCATCGCAGTTCCAACAACAGCAGGAACAGCAGCAGAGGTAACAATCAACTATGTTATCACAGATGTAGAAAAGAAAAGAAAATTTGTGTGTGTTGACCCACACGATATGCCAATCATCGCAGTTGTAGACCCAGACATGATGTCTTCTATGCCAAAGGGACTGACAGCTTCTACAGGTATGGATGCATTGACACATGCAATTGAAGGATACACAACAAAAGCAGCATGGGAAATGACAGATATGTTCCATCTGAAAGCAATTGAAATCATTTCAAGATCACTTAGAAGTGCAGTAAATAACGAAAAAGAGGGACGTGAAGGTATGGCTCTCGGACAGTATATTGCAGGAATGGGATTCTCAAACGTAGGACTTGGAATCGCACATTCTATGGCTCATACACTTGGTGCTGTATATGATACACCACACGGTGTTGCATGTGCAATGATGCTTCCAATCGTTATGGAATACAATGCAGATTGCACTGGCGAGAAATACAAAGAAATCGCAAGAGCAATGGGTGTAAAGGGTGTAGATGATATGTCTGTAGAAGAGTACCGCAAAGCAGCAGTAGATGCTGTACAGAAGCTTTCTGTAGATGTTGGTATCCCTACAAAACTTGAAGCACTCAAAGAAGAGGATCTTCAGTTCCTGGCAGAGTCTGCTCATGCAGATGCTTGTGCACCGGGTAATCCAAAAGATGCAAGCGTAGAAGATTTGAAAGATTTGTTTAGAAAATTAATGTAAGAAAAAGCTATATAAGAAAAAGAAACGGCAGAGCAGTGCATGTTCTGTCGTTTCTTTTTTACTGGCTGTATTCATTTTTGTTGAAATAAGATAATAAAATATGATGAATCGAACGATGCAGGTACGGCATATACTCTTCTATAGGAAGAGGCTGTTCGTATAAGATACAGCTATAGCAGGTGGAACCTACAAGCTCTAGTATTGTAAAAAGTAATAATTCGGCTTCCAAATCTGTGATGGAACTTTCTTGAACTAATTCACGATAATAAGAATAGAATTCACGTGATTCTTCGGATTCATCAGCAACTTGTTGTTCAAAGGCAACACGGAAAATTCCCCAAGATAAATTTTTAGAAATAAATTGCAATAATTTTGGGTTCGCAGCCAGTTTTTCTATAATGAAATCAACAACAAAAAATAATTGGTTCTCAAAACCTTCGATCGATTGTTGCAGAAGAGCATGGTGTGCTTCTGCAAAAAGCTGACCGGTTTTATGTGCGATTAAAATGTCTCGCAAGTCGTATTTATCTTTGAAATACAAATAAAATGTGCCTTTTGCAAGACCGGCTTTAGAAGAAATATCGGAGATTGTCGTCTTGGCAAACCCCTTATCTGTGAATAATTCAAATGCAGTCTGCAAAAGTGCATTTTTCTTTTCTTTCTTATTTAAGTCTACCTTACTCATATTCCTCACTCCTGTAATGCATTCTTGAACAATACCGATATCATGCGATAAAGTTCAACAAGATATTATCTATTGTGTAACAAAAACGAAAAAAAATCAATATAAAAATGACCAATATTCATTTTCGGCTACAAATTTGCAAATGTGAATATTGACCAAGGGTCATTTAAGAATATAATAAGTTTAGAAATGAAAAAGATTGGGAGATGAAGACATGATTAAGGTGGGTAAAAAAATTGTGAAATACAGAATCACAATTTTAATTATCGGAATTTTATTATTAATTCCATCAGTTCTGGGGTATTTAAAGACCCGGGTAAATTATGATATTCTTTATTATCTGCCGGGGAATATTGACACGATGAAAGGTCAGGACATTTTAATCGATGAATTTCAAAAAGGCGCATTCGCAATGGAAATCGTAGATGGCATGACGACGAAAGAAGCGGTAGATGTCAAACAGAAAATTGAGCAGGTAGACGGAGTAGCAGATGTAATCTGGTATGACTCTATTGCAGATTTATCAATGCCGATCAGTGAATTGCCTGATAACCTAAAAGATGTATTTTATAAAGATGATGCGACACTAATGGCAATCTTCTTTGATGATACAACTTCTGCAGACAGTACAATGGATGCAATCGAAGAAATTCGAAGTGTTACAAATGAACAGTGCTATTTAAGCGGTATGTCAGCAGTTGTAACAGATATTAAGAACCTGTCTGAAAAAGAGATGCCGATTTATGTACTGATTGCAGTTGTGTTAAGCTGTATCGTACTTTCAATATTTACAGATTGTTGGGTTTTGCCGATATTCTTTATGATTAGTATCGGTATGGCGATTATTTATAATATGGGAAGCAATTACTTCCTCGGACAGATTTCTTATATTACAAAGGCGTTAAGTGCAGTATTGCAGCTTGGAGTTACAATGGATTATTCCATTTTCCTGTGGCATAGTTATCAGGAAAATAAGCAGCGTTTTGATGGCGACAAAGAGCGGGCGATGGCACATGCAATATCCAATACATTTACATCGGTAATCGGAAGCTCTATCACAACGGTGGCAGGTTTCATTGCATTGTGCTTCATGAGCTTTACACTTGGACGTGACTTAGGTATCGTTATGGCGAAGGGGGTTGTGTTTGGAGTAATCAGTTGTGTTACAATCTTGCCGTCACTTTTGCTTGTATTTGATAAAGCGATTGAAAAGACAACACATCGTTCCGTTATACCGCCGATGGAGAAACCTGCAAAATGGATTACAAAACATTTTAAAGTATTCGTGGTAGTATTCCTTGTTGTATTAGTTCCGGCATTGATCGGATATACAAAGACAGATGTATATTACAATCTGGATTCTACACTTCCGAAATATCTTGCCAGCATCAAGGCAAATGATAAACTGGCAGATACATTTGACATGAATGCAACAGACATGGTACTTGTTAAATCTGATATGTCAGCAAAAGATGCGAAAGCAATGCTGAAAGAAATTAAAAAAGTAAAAGGTGTGAAATTCGCACTTGGATTGGACGATTTGCTTGGTTCATCTATTCCAAGAGATGTCATCCCGTCAGAATTGACAGAGACATTGAAACAAGGAAACTGGCAGCTGATGCTTGTTCAGTCAGAATATAAAGTAGCGTCAGACGAGGTCAATGAACAATGCACAACAATCAACGATATTGTGAAAAAATATGACGATACAGGAATGCTCATTGGTGAAGCTCCTTGTACAAAAGATCTTATTACAATTACAGATAAAGATTTCAAGGTAGTAAGTGCGGTTTCAATCGTAGCAATCTTTATCATTATTGCGTTTGTATTTAAATCTATTTCATTACCTGTTATACTGGTATCAGTAATTGAATTTGCGATTTTTATTAACCTGGGAATTCCGTATTATACCCATACAACGTTGCCGTTTATTGCATCTATCGTAATCGGAACAATTCAGTTGGGGGCAACTGTCGATTATGCGATTTTGATGACGACACGTTACTGGAAAGAGCGAAGCAAAGGACGAGAAAAGAAAGAAGCAGTACGAATTGCATTAGGATCATCGATTAGTTCGGTCATTGTATCCGCATTGGGATTCTTCGCCGCAACATTCGGAGTTGGATTATATTCAGATATTGATATGATTTCTTCTCTGTGTACATTGATGTCACGTGGAGCATTGATCAGTATGTTTGTTGTAATATTTATCCTTCCGTCTATGTTGATGGTATTCGATAAAGTGATTTGTAAGACAACGAAGAAAATGAAAGTATAATGATGCTGGCTAAACAGGAACATAAGGAGGTTCATTAAAATGAAAAATAGAGAGTTCAGAACGTTGATCGCAGCAGTGATGCTGACAACTTTAGTGGCAGGAAGTGTTGGAACAACACCTGCATATGTATTTGCAGCAGAGGGAAATGCGAAAGTATCGACAGAACAAAAAGATGCAAAAACAGAAAAATCAGATAAAGAAGAGTCTTCGAAAAATACAGAATCAACTAGTGCGAAACCGACAAAGAATGAGACTGTATATGCTAAAATTGACGGAAGTGGAGCTGTTACAGAGGTTACAGTTTCAGATCAGCTGAAGAATATTTCAGATGTATCAAGTCTGCAGGATGTTTCGGAATTGAGTGATATTGAGAATGTAAAGGGAGACGAAACATTTACAACAAGTGGAAAGAATCTGACATGGAATACAGAAGGTTCTGATATTTGTTATCAGGGTAAGACAGATAAGGCTCTTCCGGTCGGAGTGAAGATCAGTTATAAGTTAGATGGAAAAGACATATCAGCCAGTGACCTGGAAGGTAAGAGCGGTCACCTGGTTATCCGATATACTTATGAAAATACAAGCGAAAAAACAAACAATGGAACAAAAGTTCCATTTATGATGGCATCGGGATTACTGATGGATACAGATAGGGTTTCGAATGTCGTAGTAAAGAATGGAAAAATCATTTCTGATGGAGACAGAGATATGGTTATCGGATATGGTTTCCCAGGTATGACGGAGATTCTCGGAACTACGGATCTTGATATTCCGGACTACTTTGAAGTAGAGATGGATGTTACAGATTATGAAGCAATTGAAGGAATTACCGTTGCTACAAACAGTTTGTTTAATGACCTTGGCGATAAAGAAAATGATTCGAAATTAGATGACTTGGAAGGCCTTCAGGATTCTATGAATGAACTTCAAGATGCAGCAAATCAGCTGGTAGATGGTTCAGGACAGTTGAAGGACGGTCTTGATACATTACTTGCATCATCAGGAACCCTGACAGATGGTATTGGACAGCTTGCTACAGGAAGTAAGACATTGGCAGATGGAACAAAGAGCCTTGCAAGTGGAGCTGGGAAACTGGTATCAGGAAGTAAAGCACTTGCAAGTGGAACAGGTATATTAGCAAGCGGGACAAAGACATTAGCACAGGGTAATGCAGATTTAGCAGATGGAGCAACAGCACTGGCAGCGGGAAATGGAAAGCTGGCACTTGGAACATCCGCATTGCTTGATGGGGCAAACACTCTGGCAAAAGGTAATGCTACATTGGCAGGCGGGCTTGAGCAGATAAATAATGGCGCTAAAGATGCGTCGGATGGAGCAACAGCTCTTTCGACAGGACTGGATGGAGCAGCTACCGGTGTGGGAGAGTTAAAAGGCAAAGTAGACGACATGGTAACCGGTGTGAATGCGTTGGCAGATGGAGCAAGAACATTAAATACAAATCTTATGAATGCATCAGCAAGCTCGAAGGAATTGGATGCAGGAGTACAGCAGGTTGCTACAGGTGCAGCAAAGTTACATGCAGGCTTAGATGCATTGAACACAAAATTGAATCCGTCAAGTACAGGGGCAGTTGCAGAATCAGCACAGAATGTCGAAAGTGAGGCGGCAAGTCTTCAGAATCAGGCAGCCGGACTGCAGGGAACAGCAGCAGAATTACAGAATGGTGCAGCAAATCTTCAGGCACAGGCAGCTACAGCAGCGGCAGAGACAACAGCGCAGGCACAACAGGCACAGAGTCAGCTAGCGGCAGCACAACAGGCAGCGCAGACAATTTTGAATTCCGGAGTGGAATTAGATGAAGGTACAGCAGCCCAGCTTCAGGCATTAGCAAATGCATATATAGATACAACAGCGTTGGAGTCGGCAGCAGTACAAATGACAACATATGCAGGCACAGCACAGGCATATGCAGACAGCACAAGTACAGCAGCAAATACAGCAACAAATACAGCAAATGAAGCAGCTAATGTGGCAACACAGGCAAATAATGTAAATCAGGCAGTTCAGAATACAAGTCAGGCAGAACTTGCAGGAACGGTAGCGGCATTGAATGAGGCCGCAGCACAGGTGGATGCAGGATTAAATGGAGAAAAGGGCATTAAAAATGGTATGAGTGCTCTGAGTGCAGGATTAGGTCAGTTAAGTACAGGCGCAACACAGTTGGATATGGGACTGAATGGAAATGCGGCAGCTGGAATAACAGGACTGAAAGATGGAGTAACATTATTACAGAGTGCTGTATATGGAGAAGATGGGCTTGCAGCAGGCCTGGCAAATGCATCTACAGGTGCAAAAGCATTGGCAAAAGGAAATGCTGATTTGTATGCAGGAGCTACAGCGTTGAGTGCAGGAGCAAAATCAGCATCAGAAGGAGCAGCAACACTTGCAGCCGGAGTGAAAGACCTTAATGCAGGGGCAAAATCAGCATCAGAAGGAGCAACAGCACTTGCAGGTGGGGCAAAATCAGCATCAGAAGGAGCAACACAGCTTGCAAGCGGAGCAACACAGGTTAATGCCGGAGCAACAACACTTGCAGCCGGAACAGTAACACTGCATAATGGAGCAACACAGCTTGATTCAGGAGCAGCAACACTTGCAACAGGTATCGGAACATTGCAGAATGGTTCAACAGCACTGATCGATGGTGTAAAACAGTTAGACGATGGAGCAAATCAATTGAATAGCGGTATGATCCAGTTTAATGAAGAGGGTATAAAAAAACTTGTCAGTGCATTTGATGGAGATTTGAGTGCTGTTCTCGATAAAGCAAATGGACTGATCGACACATCGAAAGCATACAAGAGCTTCACAGGTATTTCAGATGGAATGGATGGAGAAGTGAAATTTGTATTTGTAACAAACAAATAACAAATAAATAAGAAATAGCAAAGAATAATAAGGAAAAAGACTTGACTTCCATAGGTCAGATATGGTATAGTTTTCTGGCGAATGGAAGTAGGTCTTTTTTTTATGCCTAAAACTTGATGGCTTCGCAACCATCAGAAACTAAGAATTAAAAAATAAAAAGCGAGGTGGAAGTTGTGCGCACAAGAATTACATTGGAATGTACAGAATGCAAGAACCGCAATTACAACATGACAAAGGATAAGAAAACTCATCCAGACCGCATGGAAACAAAGAAGTATTGTAAGTTCTGTAAATCACACACACTGCACAAAGAAACGAAATAGTCGTTGAGAGGGAGTGGACATCATGAGTGAGAAGTCAGGAAAACCTCAGAAGAAGAGCTGGTTTAAAGGTCTTAAGGCAGAGTTCCGTAAGATTATCTGGCCAGACAAGGATGCACTTGTAAAACAGACAACGGCAGTAGTTGCAGTTTCTGTATTCTTAGGAGCAATCATAACAGTGATTGATTCTCTTTTGAAATATGGAATCGACTGGCTTGTACGCTAGGAAGCTACAGCAGAAAGGTGATTTTATGTCAGAAGCAAAATGGTATGTAGTTCATACTTATTCAGGTTATGAAAACAAAGTAAAAGCGAACATTGATAAGACGGTCGAGAATCGTCAGCTTGAAGATCAGATTCTGGAAGTACGAGTTCCTATGGAGGAAGTTGTTGAACTGAAGAATGGTGTTCAGAAAGTAAGTCAGAGAAAGCTGTTTCCTGGATATGTCATGATTCATATGATTATGAATGATGACACCTGGTATGTTGTTCGTAATACAAGAGGTGTGACAGGATTTGTTGGTCCTGGCTCCAAACCGGTCCCATTGGATGAGACAGAGATGGAACATTGGGGAATCGGACAGACAGAAGTCAAATGCGATTACGAAATCGGCGATATGATAACTGTCTTAAGTGGTGCCTGGGAAGGAACAGCAGGTGTTGTTAATACAATCAATGAACAAAAACAGAGCCTGACGATCAATGTTGAGTTGTTTGGCCGCGAAACTCCGGTTGAACTTAACTTTTCAGAAATTAAAAAGATGGATTAAAACCGTGGGAGGGATGCCTAATCCCGTGAATACCACAAGGAGGTAATTAAAATGGCAAAAAAAGTAGAAGGATATATTAAATTACAGATTCCAGCTGGTAAAGCAACTCCAGCACCACCGGTTGGTCCTGCATTGGGACAGCACGGTGTTAACATCGTTGAATTTACAAAACAGTTCAACGCTAGAACAGCAGATCAGGGAGATCTGATCATTCCTGTTGTTATCACAGTTTACAATGACAGAAGCTTCAGCTTCGTTACAAAGACTCCACCGGCAGCAGTTTTGATTAAGAAAGCTTGTAATATCAAATCTGGTTCAGGCGTTCCAAACAAAACTAAAGTTGCTACAATTACAAAAGCTCAGGTAGAAGAAATCGCTCAGACAAAATTACCTGACTTAAATGCAGCATCTCTTGAGTCAGCTATCAGCATGATCGCTGGAACATGCCGTTCTATGGGTGTAGTAGTAGAGGACTAATATTTATTAAATAAGGTATTATAATCGGTTCCGGATTGAAAGTTTCCTGCGGTGTCTAAGCAGGTGACAAGTAGATAGCGGAAATTGTAACAGAGTTGAATATCGTGGGAGGGGTACGATCCCGCCAATACCACAAGGAGGTTATTATAGAAATGAAACACGGAAAGAAATATATCGAAGCTGCAAAACAGATCGAAAGAGGAAACCTGTACGAAAAAACAGAAGCTATCGCTCTTGTAAAGAAAGCAGCAGTTGCAAAATTTGATGAAACAATCGAAGCTCATATCAGAACAGGATGTGATGGACGTCACGCTGATCAGCAGATTCGTGGAGCAGTAGTTCTGCCACACGGAACTGGTAAAACAGTTCGTATCCTTGTATTCGCTAAGGATGCAAAAGCTGAGGAAGCTAAAGCTGCAGGAGCAGATTTCGTTGGAGGAGACGAACTGATTCCAAAGATCCAGAACGAAGGATGGCTTGATTTTGACGTAGTTGTTGCTACACCAGATATGATGGGTGTTGTTGGACGTCTTGGACGTGTACTTGGACCAAAAGGTCTTATGCCAAACCCAAAAGCTGGAACAGTTACTATGGACGTAACAAAAGCTATCAACGATATCAAAGCTGGTAAGATTGAGTACAGATTGGACAAAACAAACATTATCCATGTACCGATTGGTAAAGCTTCATTCACTGAAGAACAGTTAGCGGACAACTTCCAGACGCTTATCGATGCAATTATTAAAGTAAAACCAGCAGCAGTAAAAGGTCAGTACCTTAAGAGCGTAACACTGACATCTACAATGGGACCTGGAGTAAAACTTAACCCATTGAAACTTGCTTAATTCGAGTTTTATAGATTGCTTATAAAAGGAGCTTGTTAAAAGTTCGTGAATAATAAAAACCGGAGATATGACACTTGAGTAGTGTGATATCTCCGGTTTTTTATTTATAATTTGTCATCTCTTGCGTAATAATCAAAATACCAAAAATAAAAAATGAAAAAAACACTTGACATCTTGCCAAACTAATGATAATCTAATATAGCAATTGACTGCCGAAGACAGCAGGTGCTGTAAAGCGTAAGTATGATGACGCCTGCCGAGGAAGACAAGATTTCGAATGAAGATGAAATTTGTAAACCTCTGTGTCTTTGGGCATGGAGGTTTTTATTTGCTTAAAGCAACCTTCTAGCAGTCATACAAATCTAATAAGGAGGTGCACCGGAACGTGGCAAAAGTTGAATTAAAACAACCAATCGTAGCAGCTATCGCTGAAGACATTAAAGACGCTCAGTCAATCGTACTTGTTGACTACCGTGGACTTACAGTAGCACAGGATACAGAGCTTCGTAAACAGCTTAGAGAAGCAGGTGTTATTTACAAAGTATGTAAAAACACTATGATGAAGAGAGCGTTTGAAGGAACAGAGTTTGCAGGTCTGGATGAATTTTTGGAAGGACCAAGCGCAATCGCTATTTCTAAAGATGACGCAACAGCTCCAGCAAGAATTATCTGTAACTTCGCTAAAGAAGCAGAGAAGCTTGAACTGAAAGCAGGTGTAGTTGAAGGAACAGTATATGATGTTGCAGGATTAACAGAACTTGCAAAGATCCCTTCAAGAGAAGTACTTCTTTCAAGATTACTTGGAAGTATGCAGTCACCTATTACAAACTTCGCTCGTGTTATCAAACAGATTGCAGAGCAGGATGGTGAAGCTGAAACAGCTACAGAAGCTCCAGCTGAAGAAGCAGCAACAGAGGAGTAAGACATCCAAAACATGGTGGTTTGAGATGAATACACTGTGTATGATATGATTCGGAAGAATGATATTTATAAACCTATAATATGAAAATAATGGAGGATATTAAAATGGCTAAAATGACAACAGCTGAAATGATCGAAGCGATCAAAGAGTTATCAGTATTAGAGTTAAATGAATTAGTAAAAGCATGTGAAGAAGAATTTGGTGTATCTGCAGCAGCAGGTGTTGTAGTTGCAGCAGCAGGAGATGCTGGAGCAGCTGCAGCAGAGAAAGATGAGTTCGACGTAGAACTTGTATCTGCTGGATCAGCAAAAGTTAAAGTTATCAAAGCAGTTCGTGAGATCACAGGTCTTGGACTGAAAGAAGCTAAAGAGCTTGTAGACGGAGCTCCAAAGGTAGTTAAAGAAGCTGTTTCTAAAGCAGAAGCTGAAGATATCAAAGCTAAACTTGAAGCTGAAGGTGCTGAAGTTAACCTTAAATAATTGTTGTTCTTATACAATTAGAGAGCGTTATAGAGCGGCAGCTATGTCCAAGAGGCAATTCCTGGACGTAGCTGCCGCTTTTTGTTTCGCTTATATACCACAAAAACATAAAAATGTCAAGAAAATTTTGAAAAACATGTTGACATTCAAATGGGAGATGTGCTATAGTAGAAAATGCGCTATTGTGGAAAGCTAGGCGTTGTGGATTGTAAAAAAAAGAAGCCTTGTTTTACCGATAATAGAAAAGTGGAGTATTAACTGGGCAATTGGAGCCCGCAAAAAAATATATGAGGAGTGAAACGTCAATGGAGAAAAACAGAATTCGTCCCATCACAAACGGAAAAAGTTCACGTATGAGCTATTCCAGACAAAAAGAAGTATTAGAGATGCCGAATCTTATCGAAGTTCAGAAGAACTCTTATGAGTGGTTTCTGGAGTCTGGTCTGAAAGAGGTATTTGATGATATTTCACCAATCGCTGATTATAGCGGTCATTTCAGCCTGGAATTTGTTGATTTCAGACTCTGCGAGGATGAAGTGAAGTACACAATTGAAGAGTGTAGAGAACGTGATGCAACATATGCTGCACCTCTGAAAGTAAGAGTAAGACTTTACAACAAAGAGACTGATGAGATCAATGAGCATGAAATTTTCATGGGAGATCTTCCGCTGATGACAAAGACAGGAACATTTGTAATCAATGGTGCTGAGCGTGTTATCGTAAGTCAGCTCGTTCGTTCCCCAGGAATTTATTATGGTATTGCTCATGATAAACTCGGAAAAGAATTATATTCATCTACAGTAATTCCAAACCGTGGAGCATGGCTGGAATATGAGACAGACTCCAATGACGTTTTCTATGTACGTGTTGACCGTACAAGAAAAGTGCCAATCACAGTGTTGATTCGTGCTCTTGGCGTTGGTACAAATGCAGAGATCGTAGAGTTGTTCGGTGAGGAACCTAAGATTCTTGCAAGTTTTGGAAAAGATACTTCTGAGAGTTATCAGGAAGGTCTTTTGGAATTATATAAGAAGATTCGTCCGGGTGAGCCACTTGCAGTAGATAGTGCTGAAAGTTTGATCACAAGCATGTTCTTCGATGCAAGACGTTATGACCTTGCAAAAGTAGGACGTTATAAATTTAATAAGAAACTGGCTCTGAAGAATCGTGTAACAGGACAGGTTCTGGCAGAAGATGTAGTAAGCCAGATCACAGGTGAAGTTGTTGCTGAAAAAGGAACAAAGATTACAAGAGAACTTGCAAAAGAGATTCAGAATGCAGCAGCACCATACATTTGGGTAGAAGGAGAAGATACATCACGTAATATCAAGATTCTTTCTAATATGATGGTTGATCTGCAGGCAGTAGTAGATATCGATCCAGAGGAAGTTGGCGTTACAGAGCAGGTATATTATCCTGTATTGGCAGGACTGATTGAAGAGTCTGCAGGAGATATTGATGAATTAAAAGAATCTATCCGCAGAGATATTCACGATTTGATTCCAAAGCATATTACAAAAGAAGATATCATGGCTTCTATTAACTACAATATGCATCTGGAATATGGTATGGGTAATGATGATGATATCGACCATTTGGGTAACCGTCGTATTCGTGCTGTCGGAGAACTTCTCCAGAATCAGTACAGAATCGGACTTTCACGTTTAGAGAGAGTTGTTCGTGAGCGTATGACAACTCAGGACCAGGATGGCGTATCACCACAGTCACTGATCAACATTAAACCGGTTACAGCAGCTGTTAAAGAATTCTTTGGTTCTTCACAGTTGTCACAGTTCATGGATCAGAACAACCCATTGGGAGAGTTGACACATAAGAGACGTCTGTCTGCGTTAGGACCAGGTGGTTTGTCAAGAGACCGTGCCGGATTCGAGGTACGAGATGTACACTATTCTCATTATGGAAGAATGTGTCCTGTAGAGACACCTGAAGGACCTAACATCGGTCTGATCAACTCACTTGCATGTTATGCAAGAATTAACGAATATGGTTTTGTAGAAGCACCATATCGTAAGATTGATAAAACAGATCCGATAAATCCAATCGTAACAGATGAAGTTGTATATATGACAGCAGATGAAGAAGATAATTACCATGTAGCACAGGCGAATGAACCTTTGGATGAAGAAGGACATTTCATTCATAAGAATGTATCTGGTCGTTACCGCGAAGAGACACAGGAATATGAGAGAAATAAATTCGATTACATGGATGTATCACCTAAGATGGTATTCTCTGTTGCTACAGCATTGATTCCATTCCTTCAGAATGATGATGCTAACCGTGCCCTGATGGGATCTAACATGCAGCGTCAGGCAGTACCGCTTCTTTCTACAGAAGCACCGGTAGTAGGTACAGGTCTTGAGGTGAAATCTGCAGTTGACTCAGGTGTATGTGTTGTTGCAGACGAAGCTGGTGTTGTAGAGCGTTCAACATCTACAGATATTACAATCCGTCACGATGATGGAAGTAAGAAAACATATAAATTGATCAAGTATCTGAGAAGTAACCAGAGTAACTGTTACAATCAGATTCCAATCGTAGACAAGGGCGAAAGAGTAGAAAAAGGACAGGTTATCGCAGATGGTCCTTCTACATCTAATGGAGAGATGGCTCTTGGTAAAAACCCATTGATCGGATTTATGACATGGGAAGGTTACAACTACGAGGATGCTGTTCTTCTTAGTGAAAGACTGGTACAGGATGATGTATACACATCTGTTCATATCGAAGAGTATGAAGCAGAAGCACGTGATACAAAATTAGGACCAGAAGAAATCACAAGAGACATTCCGGGTGTTGGTGATGATGCACTTAAAGATCTGGATGAAAGAGGTATTATCCGTATTGGTGCTGAGGTTCGTGCAGGGGATATCCTTGTTGGTAAAGTAACTCCTAAGGGAGAGACAGAACTGACAGCAGAAGAGCGTTTGTTAAGAGCAATCTTTGGTGAGAAAGCACGTGAAGTAAGAGATACATCTCTGAAAGTACCTCACGGAGAATATGGAATCATTGTAGATGCGAAAGTATTTACAAGAGAGAACGGAGATGAATTATCTCCGGGAGTTAACCAGTCTGTACGTATCTATATCGCACAGAAGAGAAAGATTTCTGTAGGAGATAAAATGGCTGGTCGTCATGGTAACAAGGGTGTTGTTTCCCGTGTACTTCCTGTAGAAGATATGCCATATCTTCCAAACGGACGTCCACTGGATATCGTATTGAACCCATTGGGTGTACCTTCTCGTATGAATATCGGACAGGTATTGGAGATCCACTTGAGTCTTGCTGCAAAAGCACTTGGATTCAACGTAGCTACACCAGTATTTGATGGTGCAAACGAGAACGATATCATGGATACACTCGACCTGGCAAATGATTATGTAAACTTAGAATGGGATGAGTTCGAGAAGAAGCATGGAGAAGAGTTACTTCCGGAAGTACTGCAGTATCTGTCAGATAACAGAGAACACAGAAAACTCTGGAAAGGTGTACCACTTTCTCGTGACGGAAAAGTTCGTCTGAGAGATGGTCGTACAGGAGAATATTTCGACAGCCCGGTAACAATCGGACACATGCACTACTTGAAACTGCATCACTTGGTTGATGATAAAATCCACGCACGTTCAACTGGTCCTTACTCATTGGTTACACAGCAGCCACTGGGTGGTAAAGCTCAGTTCGGTGGACAGCGTTTCGGAGAGATGGAGGTATGGGCACTGGAAGCTTATGGTGCATCTTATACACTTCAGGAAATCCTGACTGTAAAATCAGATGACGTTGTAGGACGTGTGAAGACATACGAAGCAATTATCAAGGGAGAGAATATCCCTGAACCAGGAGTACCGGAATCATTCAAAGTACTGCTCAAAGAGTTGCAGTCACTTGCTCTGGATGTTCGTGTGCTTCGTGAAACTGGAGAGAATGAATTCGAAGAAGTCAAGATGATGGAATCTGTTGATTACGGTAATACAAACCTGAATGCAATTATCGAAGGTGACAGAAGATATCGTGATGAGGAGTCTTATAAAGATCATGGCTATACAGAACAGGAATTCGTAGACGGAGAACTTGAGAATGTAGAGCAGGAAGAGGAACCAGAAGATTTCGATGAAAACGAAATAATTGATTTCGATGAATTTATGGACGAAGAATAGGAGGAGCCAACTTTATGCCAACAAATAATGAACAGGAAAACCAGCAGTTATCGTTTGATGCAATCAAAATCGGTCTGGCTTCACCGGAAACAATCTTAGAATGGTCAAAAGGCGAAGTTACAAAGCCGGAAACAATTAACTATAGAACATTGAAACCTGAGAAAGACGGTCTTTTCTGCGAGCGTATTTTCGGACCTAGCAAGGACTGGGAATGCCACTGCGGTAAATACAAAAAGATCCGTTATAAAGGTGTTGTCTGCGATCGATGCGGCGTTGAGGTCACAAAGGCCTCCGTCCGTCGTGAGCGTATGGGACACATTGCCCTGGCAGCTCCGGTTTCTCATATCTGGTATTTCAAAGGAATTCCTAGCCGTATGGGATTGATTCTGGACATCTCACCAAGAACATTGGAGAGAGTACTGTATTTTGCATCTTATATCGTACTTGATAAAGGAGAGACAGATCTTCAGTACAAACAGATTCTTTCTGAGTCTGAATATCAGGAAGCAAAAGAAAAATGGGGCAAATCATTCCGTGTAGGTATGGGTGCTGAATCCATTAAAGAATTATTGGAAGCAATTGATCTTGAGAAAGAGTATGCAGAGTTGCAGGCTTCTCTTGAGAATGCTTCAGGACAGAAACGTGCAAGAATCGTGAAACGTCTGGAAGTTGTAGAAGCATTCCGCGAGTCTGGAAACAGACCAGAGTGGATGATCTTAACAGCAATTCCGGTTATCCCACCAGACTTACGTCCAATGGTACAGCTGGATGGTGGACGTTTTGCAACATCTGACTTAAATGACTTATATAGAAGAATTATCAATAGAAATAACCGTCTGAAGAGACTTCTCGAACTCGGAGCTCCGGATATCATCGTCCGCAACGAAAAGAGAATGCTTCAGGAAGCGGTAGATGCGTTGATCGACAATGGTCGTCGTGGCCGTCCGGTTACAGGACCTGGAAACAGAGCACTGAAATCTCTCTCTGACATGCTGAAAGGTAAATCAGGACGTTTCCGTCAGAACCTGCTTGGTAAACGTGTAGACTACTCTGGACGTTCCGTTATCGTAGTAGGACCTGAACTTAAGATTTATCAGTGTGGTCTTCCAAAAGAGATGGCAATCGAGCTGTTTAAACCATTTGTTATGAAAGAGCTTGTAGCAAAGGGAACAGCACATAATATTAAAAATGCGAAGAAAATGGTAGAAAGACTTCAGCCGGAAGTATGGGATATTCTGGAAGAAGTAATCAAAGAGCATCCGGTTATGTTGAACCGTGCCCCTACACTTCACAGACTTGGTATTCAGGCGTTCGAGCCAATCCTTGTAGAAGGTAAAGCTATTAAGCTGCATCCATTGGTATGTACAGCCTTCAATGCCGACTTTGATGGAGACCAGATGGCGGTCCATGTACCGTTGTCACAGGAAGCACAGGCAGAATGCCGTTTCCTCTTGCTTTCACCAAACAACCTGTTGAAACCATCTGATGGTGGACCGGTAGCCGTTCCTTCACAGGATATGGTACTTGGTATTTACTATCTGACACAGGAAAGACCAGGTTCTAAGGGCGAGGGAATGTTCTTCAAAGATTTGAATGAAGCAATCCTTGCATATGAAAATGGATATGTGACATTACACTCTAAGATTAAAGTGCGTGTGCATAAGACAATGGCAGATGGAAGAGAAGTAACTGGTATTATCCATGCAACATTGGGACGTATGTTATTCAATGAGATTATTCCACAGGATCTTGGATTCGTAGATCGTGAAGTAGAAGGTAATGAATTGTTACTGGAAGTTGATTTCCACGTAGGAAAGAAACAGTTGAAACAGATTCTTGAGAAAGTAATCAATACACACGGTGCTACTCAGACAGCAGAAGTACTTGATGATGTAAAAGCAATCGGTTACAAATATTCAACAAGAGCTGCTATGACAGTATCTATTTCAGATATGACAGTGCCACCTGAGAAACCACAGATTATCGAAGAGGCACAGAATACAGTTGATAAGATTACGAAGAACTATAAGCGTGGTCTTATTACAGAAGAAGAGCGTTACAAAGAAGTTGTAGAAACATGGAAAAACAGTGATGATAAGCTGACAGAGGCTCTGCTTACAGGTCTGGATAAATATAACAACATCTTCATGATGGCAGACTCAGGAGCCCGTGGTTCTGATAAACAGATCAAACAGCTTGCAGGTATGCGTGGATTGATGGCTGATACAACAGGTCGTACAATCGAGTTGCCTATCAAATCAAACTTCCGTGAAGGTCTGGACGTATTGGAGTACTTCATGTCAGCACATGGAGCTCGAAAAGGTATGTCAGATACAGCTCTTCGTACAGCCGATTCAGGTTACCTTACAAGACGTCTTGTTGACGTATCACAGGAATTGATTATTCATGACAGTGACTGTGTAGAAGGAACAGGAAGAGAAATTCCAGGAATGTATGTAAAAGCATTTATGGATGGTAATGAAGAAATCGAAAGCTTGCAGGAACGTATCACAGGACGTTTCTCTTGCGAAGATATCAAAGATAAAGATGGCAATGTCATCGTTAAGAAGAATCATATGATTACACCACTTCGTGCTGAAAAAGTTATGAAGAAGGGTGTAGACAGAAATGGAAAACCACTTGAAGAAGTGAAGATCCGTACAATCCTTACATGTAAGTGTAAGAATGGTGTTTGTACGAAGTGTTACGGTGCAAACATGGCAACAGGAGAAGCAGTTCAGGTAGGTGAGGCTGTTGGTATTATCGCTGCTCAGTCAATCGGAGAGCCAGGTACACAGCTTACTATGCGTACATTCCATAGTGGTGGTGTAGCCGGAGACGATATCACACAGGGTCTTCCTCGTGTCGAGGAGCTTTTTGAGGCAAGAAAACCTAAGGGTCTTGCTATCATCACAGAATTTGCAGGTGTTGCAAACATTAGTGATACAAAGAAAAAACGTGAAGTTATTGTAACAAATGATGAGACAGGTGAATCAAAAGCATACTTGATTCCTTACGGTTCTCGTATAAAAGTACAGGATGGACAGGTACTTGAAGCCGGTGACGAACTGACAGAAGGTAGCGTAAATCCACATGATATCCTGAAGATTAAAGGTTTACGTGCCGCTCAGGATTATCTCCTTCGCGAAGTACAGCGAGTATATCGTCTGCAGGGTGTAGAAATCAATGATAAGCATATCGAGGTTATTGTACGTCAGATGTTGAAGAAGATTCGTATCGAGGAAAATGGAGATACTTCATTCCTTCCGGGAAGTATGGTAAATGTGCTTGAATTTGAGGATGTAAACGAGCAGATGGTAGCAGAAGGAAAAGAAGCTGCAACAGGAGAACAGATTATGCTTGGTATTACAAAAGCATCTCTTGCAACAGATTCATTTATGTCAGCAGCATCATTCCAGGAGACAACAAAAGTTTTAACAGAAGCTGCTATCAAAGGAAAAGTTGACCACCTTGTAGGTCTGAAGGAAAATGTTATCATAGGTAAACATATTCCGGCAGGTACAGGTATGGAAAAATATCGTGAAGTACATTTGAATACGGATATAAAAGTAGATGAAGACATTGACTTTGATGAGGATTTGGATTTTGAAGACGAGCTTCCGGTAGAGGACAATGCTGTTGAAGAAGTAACAGAAGCAGAAGCTGATGTAACAACAGAAGAAGATTCTGAAGAATAAGATTTATCTCAGTCGAGAAGACTCCCACCTCTTTAGGTGGTGAGTAATAGCAAATTTGTCTCAGTGGGAGTCCAATCTCCGACTGAGATAAACGCTCCGCGAGGATGCGCAGTGATTCTGCTAGGAATATGTCAGCTTACGCTGACCAGAATCACGCGCCAAGTCTCACGGACGTTCGACTTGAAAAATCATAAAAGAGGTTTTGTGAAAGTTGAGAAGACGGACACAGAACCTCTTTTTTGCGAAAAATTGTATGATTTGTAGAATTTGCATAAAAGAAGAAAGTTATATTTCTATTCATTATTCATCGGATATTTGCATAATATGAATTATAATTATACTAAAAATTCATTAGATATGCATAAAAAAATTTAGGTATAGAACGAAAAAGTGTAAAAAATGCGTATTACAGGAAATAACTTTGTAGAAAGTGTACAAATTGTGTAAGCATTTGCAAGATTAAAAAGAAATACTTGCAATAAAAAGTGTAAAAAGGTATAATTATAAAAGCTGAAAAATTTACGGTATTGTGGATTTTTCACGACGACGTACAGAATATATATAGGAAAAAGGGTATGTCGATAGGGATTATTTATTTTTCAGGGAGGATGAAACAATGGAAAACATGATGTTTCTTGTTCCGGTAGCAGCAGTACTTGCACTGTTGTTTGCAGCTTACCTTGCAGCAAAAGTAAGCAAAGAAGATGTCGGAACAGACAGAATGAAAGAGATTGCAGACGCAATCGCTGAAGGCGCTCGTGCCTTCTTGATGGCTGAGTACAAGATCCTGGTTATCTTCGTAGCCGTATTATTTGTATTAATCGGATTTGGAATCAGCTGGGTAACAGCAGTATGCTTCGTTGTCGGAGCACTGTTCTCAACAATCGCGGGATACTGTGGTATGACTGTTGCGACAAAAGCTAACGTAAGAACAGCTAATGCAGCAAGAACAAGTGGAATGAACAAAGCACTTTCAATCGCTTTCTCTGGTGGAGCTGTTATGGGTATGTGCGTAGCAGGTCTTGGAGCACTTGGTGTAAGTATTGTTTATATTGTAACAAAAAATGTTGATGTATTGTCAGGATTCAGTTTAGGAGCTTCTTCAATTGCTCTGTTTGCTCGTGTAGGTGGTGGTATCTATACAAAAGCAGCAGATGTTGGTGCTGACCTTGTAGGTAAAGTTGAAGCTGGTATCCCAGAAGATGACCCGCGTAACCCAGCAGTTATCGCTGATAACGTAGGTGACAACGTAGGTGACGTTGCAGGTATGGGTGCTGACTTGTTTGAGTCTTATGTAGGATCACTTGTTTCTGCACTGACTCTCGGAGCAGTAACAGCAACTGTTTCTGGTGTATTATTCCCACTTGCAATTGCAGCTTGTGGTCTGATCGCTTCTATTCTCGGAACATTCTTCGTTAAAGGTGGAGAGAATGCGAATCCACAGAAAGCACTTACAAAAGGTGATTATGCTTCAGCTATCATCGTTGTAATCGCTTCTGTTGTATTAAGTAAAGTATTATTTGATGGTTTTGAAGCAGCAATTGCTGTTATTGCAGGTCTGATTGTTGGTGTTATTATCGGTAACGTTACAGAGTATTATACATCTGCAGATTACAATCCGGTTAAAAAGATCGGTGAGCAGTCTGAAACAGGTGCAGCTACAACAATCATTAGTGGTCTTGCAGTAGGTATGCAGTCAACAGCTATTCCACTGCTTTTAATCTGTGTAGCAATTTTCATTTCATACAAAGTAGACGGATTATATGGTATTGCACTTGCAGCAGTAGGTATGCTTTCAACTACAGGTATCACAGTTGCAGTTGATGCTTATGGTCCAATTGCAGATAATGCAGGTGGTATCGCAGAGATGTCAGGACTGGATGATTCTGTTCGTGAGATTACAGATAAACTTGATTCAGTTGGTAACACAACAGCAGCTATGGGTAAAGGATTCGCTATCGGCTCTGCAGCTCTTACAGCTTTAGCTTTGTTCGTATCTTATGCACAGGCAGTACAGCTTGATTCAATCGACTTACTTAGCTATAAAGTAATCATCGGTATCTTTATCGGTGGTATGCTGACATTCCTTTTCTCAGCATTTACTATGGAGTCTGTATCTAAGGCTGCATACAAGATGATCGAAGAAGTTAGACGTCAGTTCCGTGAGAAACCAGGTATCATGAAGGGTGAAGATAAACCAGATTATACATCATGTGTATCTATCTCTACATCAGCAGCTCTTCACGAAATGCTTCTTCCAGGATTGATGGCAGTTATCGTTCCATTGTTAGTTGGTATCGTTCTTGGTGTTGAGTCCCTTGGAGGACTTCTTGCCGGAGCTCTTGTAACAGGTGTTCTGATGGCTATCTTTATGTCAAATGCCGGTGGTGCATGGGACAATGCTAAGAAATACATCGAAGAAGGAAATCATGGCGGAAAAGGTAGTGAGGCTCACAAAGCAGCAGTAGTTGGCGATACAGTAGGAGATCCATTCAAAGATACATCAGGTCCATCTATTAACATCCTGATCAAACTTATGACAGTAGTATCACTTGTATTTGCACCACTCTTCCTTTCAATCGGCGGACTTCTGTAATATTAAATACAAGAGTAATATAAAATAAGAAAGGCTGTATATCTGTTTTGGATATGCAGTCTTTTTTTCACATTGATTGGAAAATCAAAATAAAAAAGTGGATAAAAAAAGAAATCCGGATGTATTATGTGAATAACATCCGGATTTCTTTTTGCTGTTAGAGATACAAGATTCTATCTTGTAAAAAGTAAATGTTTTGTTGCTTTTTTAATCAGCAACAGTTTATAGAAAAGAGATATTAAATCTCTTCGCCATTGTTGTATTTGCGAAGTACATTCTGAATTCTTTCGTTTGGACTCAGAATATTGCTTAAAGAACCATCATGGTTTAATGTGTCAATGATCAAAGCAATATATTTGCTCATGTCACAGTTAATATAATAAGGTTTTGACAATAACTCAGGTGTCTGATAAATCAGGTTTGTTGTCAAGATACCATGGATGATTCCTTTTTCATATGCTTCATCGAATTTAGCCAGTCCATTTGTGAAAAGACCAAATGTTGCAGCAGCATAGATACGGTTAGCTTTTCTGCGTTTCAGTTCAGTAGCAACTTCGATGATACTGTCTCCGGAAGAAATCATGTCATCAATGATGATTACATCTTTTCCTTCTACAGAAGACCCAAGGAATTCGTGGGCAACGATAGGATTACGTCCGTCTACGATTTTGGTATAATCTCTTCTCTTGTAGAACATACCCATATCAAGACCAAGTACGTTGGCAAGATAAACGGCACGGTTTGTACCACCTTCATCCGGGCTGATTGCCATCATGTGTTCGCTGTCGATTTTAAGATCTTTTACTGTGCGCAGAAGACTTTTGATAAACTGGTATGTTGGTGAAACTGTTTCAAATCCGCTAAGTGGGATTGCATTCTGTACACGTGGATCATGTGCATCAAATGTAATGATGTTGTCAACGCCCATACGTACAAGCTCCTGAAGTGCAAGAGCACAGTCAAGAGACTCACGTCCTGTTCTTTTGTGCTGACGGCTTTCGTATAAGAAAGGCATGATTACGTTGATACGACGACCCTTTCCACCAACAGCAGCGATAACACGTTTCAGGTTCTGATAATGATCATCAGGAGACATGTGGTTAATGTTTCCTGTCAATGAATAAGTTAAGCTGTAATTACATACATCTACCATCAGATAAAGGTCTTTACCACGTACAGATTCGTTGATAATACCTTTTGCTTCTCCGGAACCAAAACGAGGTACTTTGGCATCGATGATAAATGAATCTTTTTCATATCCTGTAAATGCAACATCATCTTTGTAGTGATGAGCACTTTCTTTTCTCCATTTTACGAGATAGTCATTGACTTTGTTGCCAAGAGCTTCACATCCTGTAACAGGAATGATTCCTAAGGCTCCTACTGGAATATTTTCTAAATTGAGTTCACTTCTGTGCAGCATTATTTGCCCTCCCTATTAGCACGTATTTTTTTAATTATTCTAATATCATCGCCGAATAATCTCAGCAAGATATAGTTACTGGTGATTCGTGAAAAAGAACGTTCTGTGTAAAGGTCTGCCAACGAATCCAGTGAAAGGTTCGTTGAGACAACGGTCGATTTCAGATTTAAAAGTCTTTCATTAATGCAGGTAAAAAACTGAGAAGCCGTAAATGCATTGGCAAGCTCGGTTCCTAAATCATCTACGATCAGTAAATCGCAATCGTAAACATATTGTTGCATTTGTTTTGATTCATAATCATTATGATCAAATGTTCCCTGAGCCAGAATGTTGAATAAATTTGGCGCCGAATAATAGAGAACAGAGTATCCGGCATCGATTAAATCTCTGGCGATGCAATTGGAAAGAAAAGTCTTTCCGACACCGACATCTCCGTAAAGAAAAATATTGTCGGATGTATGTCCAAAATTTTGAACAAAATTTTTACAAGTCTGATAAGCGTGCTCCATAATAGCACGAGATGTTTTCCCTGTTTTTGGATCCACCTGTCGGTCAGAATAATAATCAAGACAAAATGTATCAAAATTCTCGGATTCCAGAATGCCCTTCAAGTTAGATTGTTCATAAAGCAGTTTTGTGATAGCACGTTTAAAGCAACGGCACTTTACATTTCCAATATAACCGGTATCCTTGCAGTCAGGACATTCATATACCGGTTCAAGGTAATCAGCAGGAAAACCGGCAGAGGTAAGGAGCTGTTGTTTGCTGCTTCGCAGAATGTTAAGCTCCTCTTTTAAAGAATCTAAAGCACTCTCATCACCATCGAGCAAGCGTCTGCCGTATTGGACTGACATAATTGAAATTGATTCATCCAGTGATTTGAATTCCGGTAATTTCTTATATACATCTTCATAATGTTGCGTGAGAATGTCATGGCTTTTAAGCTGCTTTTGCTCATATTCACGCATGATTGTCTGGTATTGTGAATTCGTTAGTCCCACGATACTACTCCTTCTAATTACTGTTTAATAATTGTTCTTCTAATGAATCCATATCATAAGCACGTCGCTCAAAATTATTCAGGTTTTTTGTCACCGGCTTAGATTTTGATACGTTTCTTCGTGCCTGTTTTTCTTTTTGGAACACGGTATCCAATGCAGCAATGTCATTTAAGTGGTGTACATTGTTCTGCTGCCAACGTTCTAAAATTGTATCTGTATATTCAAAACTTGGCTGATGCGTAGCGGAAATTGTACGTCGGCAGGCCTCTTGAACAATATCAAGAGAAAATCCCATCTCATCAGTCCATTTTTTAATATAGACAAGCTCAGAGTCGGCTGGCCCACGGTTTTTGATGCCGAATGCATTTAATACAGTATAGCAGTTTTTATTATAATTAGCAGAATTACGCCGTGCCTGTTCCACACTTGTAATACCTTCATCAGCCCACGATAAAGCAACCTTTTGGATGTAATGGATACTTTTATGTCCGCTTTCTACACAAGATTCAATCAGGTACTCGATCAGTCTGGCTGACATACCTAAATCTTTATAGAAATATGTAATTGCTTCGACATCTGTATGAGATAAAGTTTTCCCAAGATATTGTTCTGCAATGAATAAAAGAGATCTTAATTCTTTCTTTTCCATCGAAGAATCAGAAGCGTGTTTATTTTTGTGCGGCACAGTATCTTTAGGTGCTGTTGCAGGCTCTTGTTTAGGTACTTTAGCTTTCACAGGAGTCTCATCACTATCAGCTGTGATGGAAACTTCCTTGGATGCAGTTGCAATCGAAGAAATACTTTCTTTACTGATATTGTTTGACGGAGATTGTCCTGCCTGCAGGAGTTCAATTCCGGAAACGCTATATTCACAATCGTACTCGAGCTTTAGCAGTCCGTTACTTTCCCAATAACGGAAGGCACGCAAAATATCATTCTCCGTATTATTCAAACAATCCGCAATGCAGGAAATGGTAAGGCTCATAGAAGAATCCTCCATATGCCTCAGCAAAAAAAGATAAACTTTTACAAACTCACCATTTGCAGTAGCCATATAATTGTCAATAAAATAATTAGAGACAAGAGTGGCATTGCTTTGAAAATGATTGGATAATTTTATTGTATTCATCATTTTAATAAATCTTCTCCGATATTTACAACATCTCCGGCTCCCATTGTAATCAAGAGATCACCTGCAGAGCAGTGCTCTTTTAAGAAATCTTCAATCTCTGCAAAACTTGGGAAGTAGTAAGCGTCTGTACCAAGCTTTTTCACTTCTTCGGCAAGAGCCTTGGAAGAAACACCAAGTGTGTCTGTCTCACGTGCAGCATAAATATCAGCAAGTACCAGATGGTCTGCGTGGGAAAGTGCTTCTGCAAATTCATTGAAAAATGCTTTTGTGCGTGTGTAAGTATGAGGCTGGAACACACACCACAGTTCGTTGTGAGGGTAATGCTTTGCAGCCTTTAAAGTTGCTTTAATCTCCGTTGGATGATGTGCATAGTCATCAACAATTGTAATGCCGTCCAGAGTGCCCTTATATTCAAAACGACGGTCTGTTCCGGAGAACGAGAGCAGTCCTTTTTCAATAACAGGCATTGAAATGTTCAGAAGCTTTGCAGTTGCGATTGCAGCTAAAGCATTTGAAACATTATGGTCTCCGGTTACAGAAAGCTGGATATGGTCTGTGACATGTCCTTTCTCTACAAGGTCGAATGCAACACAGCCTTTTTCGTTGTAGCTGATATTCTGAAAACTATAATCTGCATCAGCGGAAGAACCATAAGTAATCACATTACAAGATAATCCGGCAAAAATTTCTTCATAATTCTGAATATCATGGTTGATGATCAAAGTTCCATCTTCCGGCAAAAGAGCTGCAAACTGATGGAAAGAATGACGAATATCTTCCAGGTCCTTGAAGAAGTCCAAATGATCTTCTTCAATGTTCAGAATAATCCCGATTGTCGGGAAGAAATGAAGAAAACTATTCGTGTACTCACAGGCTTCCGTGATAAATGTTTCGGATTTTCCTACACGGATATTCCCTCCGATAGCCTGGAGAATACCGCCTACAGAAATCGTAGGGTCAACATCTCCTTCCAGTAAAATGTGAGAAATCATAGATGTCGTTGTAGTTTTGCCGTGTGTACCTGATACAGCAATAGATGTATCATAGTTTTTCATTAACTGGCCAAGTAATTCTGCACGAGTCAGCATAGGAATCTTGCGGGCAACAGCTTCCATTAATTCTGGGTTAGCTTTGTTGATCGCAGCAGTGTAAACAACACACTGAATACCATCGATAATATTCTCCGCCTTCTGACCGTAGAAAATGTGCGCACCATGTTCTTCGAGCTGGCGGGTAAGCGGAGACTCTTTTGAATCAGAACCAGTAACAGTAAATCCTTCTTCCAGTAAAATCTCTGCGAGACCGCTCATACTGATACCGCCAATTCCGATGAAATGGATGTGAATTGGTTTTTCAAAATCGATCTTATACATAAATTAGGTACCTTCTTTTACTTTTTTTCAAAAAGAGTCATAAAAAGACTCTATCCATTATATTATACTATATATGGAGAAAATTTAAAGAAGTTCTTTTTGGTGAAAATAAATAAAAAGAGTTAAATTTTCTTTATGAATTTGTAAAAAATGTGCACATGAAATGAAAAGTATGATATAATAAGTGCATCTAACTAGAAATGAGGTGACTACATGATTAAAAAGGAAATGATTGCCATGCTCCTTGCGGGTGGACAAGGCAGTCGATTGGGGGTTCTTACAGCGAAAGTAGCAAAACCAGCAGTTGCTTTTGGCGGCAAGTACCGAATTATTGATTTCCCGTTAAGTAACTGTATTAATTCGGGTGTAGACACAGTGGGTGTGTTGACACAGTATCAGCCATTACGCTTGAATACACATATTGGTATTGGTATTCCTTGGGATTTGGATCGAAATGTAGGAGGGGTATCAATTTTACCGCCGTATGAAAAGAGTACAAACAGTGAGTGGTACACCGGTACTGCAAACGCGATATATCAGAACCTGGAGTACATGGAGTCTTATAATCCGGACTATGTATTGATTCTTTCAGGTGATCATATATACAAGATGGACTATGAGGTTATGTTGGATTATCACAAGGCGAATAAAGCAGATGTAACAATTGCAGCTATGCCGGTTCCGATGGAAGAGGCAAGCCGTTTCGGTATTGTAGTGACAGATGATGACGGAAGAATCAAAGAATTTGAAGAAAAGCCGGAGCATCCAAGCAGCAATCTTGCATCTATGGGTATTTACATATTCAGTTGGCCGGTGTTAAGAGATGCTTTGGTCAAATTATCAGAGCAGCCAAATTGTGATTTCGGTAAACATATCATTCCATATTGTCATGAAAAAGGAGACAGGCTTTTTGCTTATGAATATAATGGATACTGGAAAGATGTCGGTACATTAAGTTCATATTGGGAAGCAAATATGGAGTTGATCGATATTATTCCTGAATTTAATCTTTACGAAGAATTCTGGAAAATTTACACAAATAGTTCTAGCATTCCGCCGCAGTATATTTCAAATGACGCTGTTGTGGATCGTTGTATTATTAGTAATGGAACAGAGGTATATGGCGAGGTACATAATTCTGTGCTGGGAGCCGGAGTAACAATCGGAAAAGGCAGCGTGGTTCGTGACTCTATTATTATGAGAGATGTTATGATTGGTGAGAATTGTGTGATCGAGAAAGCCATTATAGCTGAAGATACTGAAATCGGTAATAATGTAGTCATTGGCGTTGGAAGTGAAGTTCCAAACAAAGTAAAACCAAATATTTATAGTGGCGGGCTTGCCACGATCGGAGAAAAATCAAAGATTCCGTCAAATGTTCAGATCGGAAAGAATACCGCCGTTAGTGGTGTGACATCCATAGAAGATTACAGTGATGGAGTGCTTGCAAGTGGAGAGACATTAATAAAGGCAGGTGAGCGAGTATGAGAGCAGTAGGAATTATTCTGGCAGGTGGAAACAGCAGAAAGATGCAGGAGCTGACAGAAAAACGTGCAGTGGCTGCTATGCCGATCGCGACCAGTTATCGTGCGATTGATTTTGCATTGAGTAATATGACAAATTCAAAAATACAGAAAGTTGCCGTATTGACACAGTATAATGCAAGATCATTGAATGAACATTTGAATTCATCAAAATGGTGGAATTTCGGAAGGAAACAAGGTGGATTGTATGTGTTTACGCCGACAATTACATCGGATAATGGATATTGGTATCGTGGAACAGCAGATGCAATTTATCAGAATCTTGATTTCCTGAAAAAATGTCATGAACCATATGTTGTGATTACATCAGGAGATGCAGTGTACAAATTGGACTATAACAAAGTGTTGGAATATCATATTGCAAAGAAAGCTGATATCACAGTAGTTGTCAAAGAACTAGGTGACAATGAAGATGCAACACGTTATGGTACAGTACGGATGAATGAATCTGCAAGAATCGAAGAATTTGAAGAGAAGCCGATGATTGCTCATTCACAGACAGTTTCTACAGGAATTTATGTGATGAGAAGAAGACAGCTTATCGATTTGATCGAACGTTGTGCAGAAGAAGAACGTCATGATTTTGTAAATGATATTTTGATTCGTTACAAAAATCTGAAAAAGATTTATGGATATAAGATTAGCAGCTACTGGAGCAATATTTCAACAGTGGATGCATATTACAAGACAAATATGGACTTCTTAAAACCGGAAGTCAGAGACTATTTCTTTAAACAGTTACCGGAGATATACTCTAAGGTAAGTGATTTGCCTCCGGCAAAGTATAATCCTGGAGCAGTAGTTAAAAATAGCCTTGTAGGAAGTGGTAGTATCATCAACGGTACGATTGAGAATTCAGTTATTTTTAAGAAAGTTTATGTTGGAAATAATTGTGTGATCAAGAATTCAATTATATTAAATGATGTATATCTTGGAGATAATACTTATATTGAAAATTGTATTGTTGAAAGCAGAGATACAATACGGGCAAATACCAGACATATAGGTGAGAATGGTGTCAAGGTAGTTGTTGAGAAAAATGAAAGATATGCCTTATAAAGAAAAGTGTTAATAGAATCATGCAGACGAGAAAGGAGACTAGAATATGCAGATCACAGATGTGCGCGTTCGTAAAGTCGCAAAAGAGGGAAAATTAAAGGCAGTTGTATCCATTACATTTGATGATGAATTTGTTGTACATGACATCAAGGTAATTGAAGGTGAAAAAGGTTTATTTATTGCGATGCCAAGCAAAAAAGCAATGGATGGGGAATATCGTGATATAGCACATCCAATTAACTCAGGTACTCGTGACAGAATTCAGAGTACAATTTTAGAAAAATACAAACAGGCTTTGGAAGAAGAACCAGAGGCAGCAGTAGAAATCTAACCTTGTTGAACAAATAAAAACGACATGCAGCACATAGTAAGAATGCGTTGCATGTCGTTTTCGTTTGTGGAGCAATCTGAAAGAAATGCAGAACTAAAGATTTACAGCATAGCAGGTTTCGGGCAAAAGAAACTCCAATTGTTTATGAGTACGAGGATGTTTTAAAGTAAGCCGGCAGGCAAATAATTGTAATCCATGAAAATCGGATGAAGGGTCTTCTGTGGTTCCGTATTTGCGGTCACCGACAATGGGGCAACCAAGATGTGACATCTGCACGCGGATCTGATGGTGTCGGCCTGTTTTAAGCGTGATTTCAGCAAGTGTAAAAGCATCTTTTTGTTGTAATACCTTATAATGTAATTCTGCTTTTTTTGCTCCAGGAGTGTCAGGCTCACAAACGGAAGAAGTGTTTGTGCGTCCGTCTTTTATAAGATAATCTATGCAGTCGCCTTCGTTTGAAGGGAGGCAGCCGGAAAGCCAGGTGCGATAATATTTCCCAAATCCTTCTGACTGAAGCTGGTGATTTAATTCTTTTGCTGCAAAAGGTGTTTTCGCAAAGACAAGCAGTCCGGTGACAGGCTGGTCTAAACGATGAATAACGGCAAGGTAAGGAGGCTGTTTGCTCTTTGTGTTGTGAGCAATGTGATTTTTTAAGATACTTACCATATCCGGTGAACCGATACGTTTACTTTGTGTCGCGATTCCGGCAGGTTTAATACATACGATTAATTCGGAATCTTCATATATAATTTCTGGCTTCATAATATCTATCCCCTGTTCTTGACTTTTGGCAATATTCTGTCTAAACTGATTATCATATAAAAGAATCATCAGGTCAAGAGAGAGTATAATCCTTTTGAGAAGGAGTAGATGGAAAAATGAAAAATCAAGATTGGGAAAGGTTTGGGGAAGATATAAAAAGAAGTGTGCAGGATGCCGTGGATTCAGGAGATTTCAGCAGATTGAACCAGACAATAACGAATACGGTAAATGGAGCCGCAGATGCATTTGCGGACACAATGCGTAATGTGGGAGATCGGGTAAATCAGAATCGCAGACCACGCTACGGAGAAACTTTTTATGGAATGCCTCAATACGAAAAAAAGACACAGCAAAAAAGAGCAAACAGTCAGAATGGGCAAGTAAATAATAGATATTCAACAGGAGGTTTCGTGACTCCGACAAAGCCTATGCTATATAGAAGTACCAGTGCAGCAAAAGTTGGTGCGATTGTGATGAGTGTATGCGGATACATGATGTCGGGATTTAATTTCCTTGTCTGTATTTCAGCGGTTATAGCACTGGTGGTGGGAGTATCTAATAAGGCAGGAGTACTTGCGGTAGCAATCATATTTGGGATACTTGGGATAGCGACGACATTGATCGGTGTGGCAGGTACGAAAAAAATAGGCGGGATCAAACGTTTCCGACAGTATCTACAGACAATGGGTGGAAAAGAATATTGTGATATACGCAGGCTGGCAGAGTATGTTGGGAAAAATGAAAAATATGTCTTGAAAGATATAAAGGACATGATACGGAGAGGATGGTTTATCCAGGGACATTTAGATGCCCAGGAAAAATGTCTTATTTCAAGTCATGATGCGTATCGTCAATACACGGATATGATGGAACAGCAACAAGAACAAAAGGATACGTTAGAAAGACAGCAAAAAGCGGCGGAGGAAGAACGTAAAAAGAAGGCGGAAAAAGGACTTACGCCGGAAGTGCAGGAGATTGTGGAGGCGGGAGAAGAGTATATACGCAAAATTCATGAATGTAATGATGCAATTCCGGGAGAAGAAATTTCGGCAAAGATTTCCAGAATGGAGATGCTGGTTGATAAAATATTTGACCGAGTAGAGGAAAATCCGGAAACGGTAGGAGATTTACATCGTTTGATGAATTATTATCTTCCAACAACGGTGAAGCTTTTAGAAGCATATGAAGAACTGGACAGACAGCCTATTCAAGGTGATAATATTTTATCTTCAAAAGATGAAATCGAAAAAACGCTGGATACATTGAATGTTGCATTTGAAAAACTGTTGGATGCAATGTTTCAGGATACGGCGTGGGATGTTGCCAGCGACATTTCTGTGTTGAAGACGATGCTTGCACAGGAAGGACTGACAGAGGACGGACTTAAAAAGTAAAAAAATGGTTGCGAAAAGAAAAGAGGAAATGTTATGGAAAATAATTTTAAAGATTTTGATACAACGCCTACATTGACATTAGATCCATTTCAAACAGCAGAAGAGAAACAAGAACCGGCTGTAGAAGAAGAAAAGAAAGAAGAAGTTATAGCGGAAGAAAATGTTTTGTCAGAAGAAGAAAGGCAGATGGCGGAGAAATTTGCAGAGCAGATTGATCTTACAAATTCTAATATGATTCTGCAGTATGGAGCAGGCACACAAAAGAAGATGGCGGATTTTTCGGAAAGTGCACTGGAAAATGTGAGAACAAAGGATCTTGGCGAAGTAGGTAATCTGTTGAGTGGTGTAGTAAAGGAACTGAAATCTTTTGATGAAGAGGAAGAAAAAGGATTTCTGGGAATATTTAAGAAAAGTTCAAACAAGCTCACAGCAATGAAAACAAAGTATGCCAAGGCAGAGACGAATGTAAATCAAATATGTAAAGTGCTGGAATCACATCAGGTTCAGCTTATGAAAGATGTTGCACTTCTGGATAAGATGTATGAATTGAATCTTACTTATTATAAAGAATTAACCATGTACATTGTAGCCGGAAAGAAAAAATTAAATGAAGTCAGAAACGGAGAACTTCAGGATTTGTTGCAGAAAGCACAGGCAACAGGACTTGCAGAAGATGCACAGGCAGCGAAAGATTTAGATTCTATGTGTAATCGCTTTGAAAAGAAATTACATGATCTTGAGCTGACTCGCCAGATTTCGATGCAGACAGCACCACAGATCAGACTGGTACAGGGAAATGATACGTTGATGGTAGAAAAAATCCAGTCTACGATTGTGAACACAATTCCGTTATGGAAGAGTCAGATGGTACTGGGGCTGGGCGTAGAACATTCTGCACAGGCGGCTGCAGCACAGCGTGAAGTGACAAATATGACAAATGAACTGTTGAAGAAAAATGCAGAAAAATTAAAGATGGCAACGATAGATACAGTGAAAGAGTCAGAAAGAGGAATCGTTGATATCGAGACATTAAAACAGACAAACGAATCCTTGATCGCTACATTAGATGAGGTGATGCATATTCAGCAGGAAGGCCGTGAAAAACGAAAAGCAGCGGAGCAGGAGATGCAGAAACTGGAGTTGGATTTGAAACAAAAATTGTTGCAGATCCAGAAGTGATAAGTGGCGGAAATGCAGTTGCTGTTCACAGGTACTGTGAACAGCAACGAAATGCGTTTGCCTATCTTGACATTTTTGGGTAATTCGGGTAAAATTGCAACGATATGTGATATGAGCGTTGAACAGGGTTAGTATATGTTGGAGACGGCACAGAGAGGGAATCATTTGCTGGGAGATTTCTGCGGAGATAATATAGAACCTGCCTGGGAGCTTCTGTATAAAAGTACAGCGTAAGTCAGCGTTAATGACAGATAAAGAGAATCACAACAGTGGTTAATTAGGGTGGTACCGCCGAGAACTTCGGTCCCTTTTCGTTTGGAAGGGAATGGAAGTTCCCGGCGTTTTTTATTTCCGAAGGCAGGTGCATTTTTAGAAATGAAAAATGTATTCCGATAAAAATAAAATAAAAAGAAAGGAAAGCAGCAATGGCAAAAGAAAAGAAATTAGTACAGTCAATTACAGCAAGAGATGAGGATTTTGCACAGTGGTACACAGATGTTGTACGCGAAGCAAAGTTATGTGATTATTCAGGAGTAAAAGGATGTCTGAATTATCTTCCGAATGGCTATGCAATATGGGAAAATATCCAGGCAAATCTTGATAAGAGATTTAAAGAAACAGGAGTGCAGAATGTATATCTTCCTGTTTTGATTCCAGAGTCATTACTTCAGAAAGAGAAAGATCATATTGAAGGTTTCGCACCGGAAGTTGCATGGGTAACAAAAGGTGGCGAAGAGCCTCTTCAGGAGAGATTCTGTATCAGACCTACATCAGAAACATTATTCTGTGATGTATGGAGCAAGACAGTGCAGTCTTATCGTGATCTTCCAAAGGTTTGGAATCAGTGGTGCTCTGTATTGCGTTGGGAAAAGACAACAAGACCATTCCTTCGTTCAAGAGAATTTTTATGGCAGGAAGGTCATACGATCCATGCAACATATGAAGAAGCAGAAGAACGTACATTAATGATGCGTGATGTATACAAAGATTTTGTAGAAAATGATCTTGCTATTCCGCTTGTTACAGGAAAGAAAACACCAAGCGAGAAATTTGCAGGAGCAGAAGATACTTATACAATTGAAGCACTGATGCATGACGGAAAAGCTCTGCAGTCAGGTACAAGCCATTTCTTTGGAAATGCATTTGCAGATGCTTATGGAATCAGTTACTCAGATAAAGAGAACAAGCTTCACAGTGTATATGAGACATCATGGGGACTGTCTACACGTATTATTGGAGCAATCATTATGGTACATGGTGATGACAGTGGTCTGGTACTTCCGCCACACATCGCACCGGTTCAGACAAGAGTAGTTCCGATTGCCCAGCATAAAGAAGGTGTCTTAGACAAAGCAAATGAATTACTTGCAGCATTAAAGGCAGCAGGATATCGTGCAGAGATTGATGATTCAGAGAAGAGCCCTGGATGGAAGTTCAGTGAGCAGGAGATGCTTGGAATCCCTACACGTATTGAAATCGGACCAAAAGATATCGAAAACGGACAGGTTGTCATTGTACGTCGTGATACAAGAGAAAAGATTGTGGTTGCTTTAGATGAAATCGAAACAAGATTGTCAGAAATTCTTGAGGACATTCAGAAAGCACTTTTTGAGAAAGCAAAAGCATTTAGAGATTCACATATTCACACAGCAACAAACATGGATGAGATGAAAGACATCGCTGAAAACCAGATTGGATTTATCCGTGCAATGTGGTGTGGAGATGATGCTTGTGAAGAAGCAATCAAAGACCAGACAGGCGGGGTGACATCAAGATGTATTCCAGAAGAACAGGAAGAAATTTCTAATGTATGTGTATGTTGCGGAAAACCTGCTAAACATATGGTATATTGGGGAAAAGCATATTAAGATTTACTGCATCCTCCGTGTCAATCACTTTGTTGGTTGGCACGGAGGATGTACATTTTAAAATAATGCTGAAAACCCCTTGACTTTTCGCTGAAAACATACTAAACTAACAAGCGTGCACACGAGCATACTATGTTTTTGTGCGCTAAATTACAAAAGATAATATGAATTTATTATCTGCAACCCCTCATTCTCATAAGAGATGAGGCAACGAAATCATAGGAGGTGAAAAAGAATGCCAACATTTAACCAGTTAGTTAGAAAAGGACGTCAGACTTCTGAAAAGAAATCTACAGCACCAGCTCTTCAGAAAGGATACAACTCACTGAAGAAACGTGCAACTGATGTATCTGCACCACAGAAAAGAGGTGTTTGTACAGCAGTTAAGACAGCTACACCTAAAAAACCTAACTCAGCTCTTAGAAAGATCGCCAGAGTTCGTCTTTCTAACGGAATCGAAGTAACAAGCTATATCCCAGGAGAAGGACACAACCTTCAGGAACATAGTGTTGTTCTTATCCGTGGAGGAAGAGTTAAGGACCTGCCAGGTACAAGATACCACATCGTTCGTGGAACACTTGATACAGCAGGAGTTGCTAAGAGAAGACAGGCTCGTTCTAAATACGGCGCTAAGAGACCAAAAGACGCTAAATAATAGAACGCCTTAGCAAAGATTGTAACTAAACAGTTAAATCGTATCACAAACAGAACTATGATTAATCGTAGGTTGCGGATTTTATAGAGTCTGGCGGCCACGAGCACATGCAATGCGATTTCCATAGAGAGACACATGTGAGTACCGATGAATTAATCCCGGCGTAATGCCGAAAATCATGATTAAGGAGGGAAGGACCGTGCCACGTAAAGGACATACTCAGAAAAGAGATGTATTAGCGGATCCAATATACAACAATAAAGTTGTTACCAAACTTATCAACAACATCATGCTTGATGGTAAGAAAGGTGTAGCACAGAAGATTGTATACGGAGCATTTGAGAGAGTTGAAGAGAAGGCTGAGAAGCCAGCAATCGAAGTATTCGAAGAGGCAATGAACAATATCATGCCAGTACTTGAGGTAAAAGCAAGACGTATCGGTGGAGCTACTTACCAGGTACCTATCGAAGTTAGAGCTGACAGAAGACAGGCTCTTGCACTTCGCTGGATCACATTGTATTCACGTCAGAGAGGCGAGAAAACAATGGAAGAAAGACTTGCAAATGAAATCCTGGATGCAGCTAATAACACAGGAGCATCTGTGAAGAAGAAAGAAGATATGCATAAAATGGCAGAGGCTAATAAAGCATTTGCTCATTATAGATTCTAATAGGAGGCTACAATGGCTGGAAGAGAATATCCATTAGAGAGAACTAGAAACATTGGTATCATGGCTCATATCGATGCCGGTAAGACTACACTGACAGAGCGTATTCTTTACTATACTGGTGTTAACTATAAAATTGGTGATACTCATGAAGGTACTGCTACTATGGACTGGATGGAACAGGAGCAGGAAAGAGGTATCACAATTACTTCAGCCGCTACAACATGTCATTGGACATTGGAAGATCACACAAAGCCAAAGGCTGGTGCTCTGGAACATCGTATCAATATCATTGATACTCCGGGACACGTTGACTTCACTGTAGAGGTTGAACGTTCACTTCGTGTACTTGATGGTGCTGTAGGTGTTTTCTGTGCTAAAGGTGGTGTAGAGCCACAGTCAGAAAACGTATGGCGTCAGGCAGACACATACAATGTACCAAGAATGGCGTTCATCAATAAGATGGACATTCTTGGAGCTGATTTCTACAATGCTGTAGATCAGATTAAAACAAGACTTGGTAAAAATGCAATTTGTCTTCAGTTGCCAATTGGTAAAGAAGACGAATTCAAAGGAATCATTGATTTGATGGAAATGGAAGCTTATATCTACAATGATGAGAAGGGCGAAGATATTTCTATTACAGAGATTCCAGAAGAAATGAAAGATGAAGCAGAACTGTACCACACAGAGTTGGTAGAGAAAATCTGCGAGCTTGATGATGATCTTATGATGATGTATCTGGAAGGTGAAGAACCATCTATTGATGATCTGAAAAAAGTTCTTCGTAAAGCTACATGCGAGTGTACAGCAGTTCCAGTATGCTGCGGTACAGCATATAGAAACAAAGGTGTTCAGAAACTTCTGGATGCTATTATCGAATATATGCCAGCTCCAACAGACATTCCTCCAATCGAGGGTGTTGATGAGGATGGTAACGAAGTTGTAAGACATTCTTCAGATGAAGAACCATTCTCAGCTTTGGCATTCAAGATTATGACAGACCCATTCGTAGGTAAGCTTGCTTATTTCCGTGTGTATTCCGGATCTATGAACTCAGGTTCATACGTATTGAATGCAACAAAGAATAAGAAGGAACGTGTTGGACGTATCCTTCAGATGCATGCTAATAAGAGACAGGAACTTGACAAAGTATATGCAGGTGATATCGCAGCTGCTATCGGATTTAAATTCACTACAACAGGTGATACAATCTGTGACGAGCAGCATCCTGTAATTCTTGAGTCTATGGAATTCCCAGAGCCTGTTATCGAGCTTGCTATCGAGCCTAAGACAAAAGCTTCCCAGGGTAAACTTGGTGAATCTCTTGCTAAACTGGCTGAAGAAGATCCTACTTTCCGTGCTCATACAGATCAGGAAACAGGACAGACAATCATCGCTGGTATGGGTGAGCTCCACTTAGAGATCATCGTTGATCGTCTTCTTCGTGAGTTCAAGGTAGAAGCTAACGTAGGTGCACCACAGGTTGCTTACAAAGAGTCTATCACAAAAGCTACAGATATCGACAGCAAGTATGCTAAACAGTCTGGTGGACGTGGACAGTACGGACACTGTAAAGTTAAATTCGAGCCAATGGATGTCAACGGTGAGGAGACATACAAGTTTGAGTCTACAGTAGTTGGTGGATCAATTCCTAAGGAATACATCCCAGCTGTAGGTGAAGGTATCGAAGAAGCTATGAAATCTGGTATCTTGGGAGGATTCCCGGTAGTTGGAGTTCATGCTACAGTATATGATGGTTCATACCATGAGGTCGATTCAAGTGAAATGGCATTCCACATTGCAGGATCTCTTGCATTCAAGGATGCTATGAAACAGGGAGCACCAGTTCTTCTGGAGCCTATCATGAAGGTTGAAGTAACAATGCCAGAAGAATACATGGGAGATGTTATCGGTGATATCAACTCTCGTCGTGGACGTATCGAAGGTATGGATGATCTTGGCGGCGGTAAGATCGTTCGTGGATATGTTCCATTGTCAGAAATGTTTGGATACTCTACAGACCTTCGTTCTAAAACACAGGGACGTGGTAACTACTCAATGTTCTTCGAGAGCTATGAGCCAGTACCAAAGTCTGTACAGGAAAAAGTATTATCAAACAAAAACGCATAAATTGTTATAAAAACGCTTGAAAATCGGCCGGCTTTGAAATATAATCAAAGTTAGCCGAGTATAAAAGCGGATATAATAAGTAAATGCCTGAATTCAGGTTATATTTTCAAGGAGGACATTCAAAATGGCTAAAGCTAAATTTGAAAGAAACAAACCACATTGTAATATTGGTACAATCGGTCACGTTGACCACGGTAAAACAACTCTGACAGCTGCTATCACAAAAGTTCTGTCTGAAAGAGTTGAAGGTAACGCAGCTGTTGATTTCGAGAACATCGATAAAGCTCCAGAAGAAAGAGAGCGTGGTATCACAATTTCTACAGCTCACGTTGAGTATGAGACAGCAAAACGTCACTATGCACACGTTGACTGCCCAGGACATGCTGACTACGTTAAAAACATGATCACTGGTGCTGCTCAGATGGATGGAGCTATCCTTGTAGTAGCTGCTACAGATGGTGTTATGGCTCAGACAAAAGAGCATATCCTTCTTTCTCGTCAGGTTAACGTACCATACATCGTTGTTTTCTTGAACAAATGTGATATGGTTGATGACGAAGAGCTTATCGAATTAGTAGAGATGGAAGTTAACGAAGTACTTGAAGAGTATGAATTCACAGATTGCCCAATCATCAAAGGTTCAGCTCTGAAAGCTCTTGAAGATCCAATGGGACCATGGGGAGACAAGATCATGGAACTTATGGATACTGTAGATGAGTACATCCCAGATCCAGAGCGTGATACAGACAAACCATTCCTTATGCCAGTAGAGGACGTATTCTCTATCACAGGACGTGGTACAGTTGCTACAGGTAGAGTAGAGCGTGGTACACTTCACGTTTCTGATGAAGTAGAAATCATCGGTATCCACGAGGACGTTAAGAAAACTGTTGTAACAGGTATCGAGATGTTCCGTAAGCTTCTTGATGAGGCTCAGGCTGGAGATAACATTGGAGCACTTCTTCGTGGTATTCAGAGAACAGAAATCGAAAGAGGACAGGTTCTTATCAAACCAGGTACAGTAACATGCCACAAGAAATTTACATGCCAGGTTTACGTATTAACAAAAGATGAAGGTGGACGTCATACTCCATTCTTCAACAACTATCGTCCACAGTTCTACTTCAGAACAACAGACGTAACAGGTGTTTGCGAGCTTCCAGAAGGAATCGAAATGTGCATGCCTGGAGATAACGTAGAGATGACAGTTGAACTGATTCATCCAGTAGCTATGGAAGAAGGACTTCGTTTCGCTATCCGTGAAGGTGGACGTACAGTAGGTTCTGGTACAGTAGCTAAAATTATTGAGTAATCATAATCTGATTTAGATTTAATATTCGATATCAAATCCCTAGAAACTTTATGTTTCTAGGGATTTTTTATATATTAGAAAAGTGCTCTTTCCTAATATATAAAAACGCTCCGCGAGGATGTGCACTGCGGCGTATAAGGAAGATGTCGCAAGCGACCACCGCAGGCACCAGAATGTGCCAAGGCACATTCTTTAGTCTTTTTAGATAGAAATTGTTATGATATAATAAAAAGAAGAATGACTACAATTCAGAATGGAGGAAGAAATCATGCTTAATTATCAGAGAACAATTCCAACAAAACTTTATTTTGGTAAAGGTCAGATAAGCCACTTAGAAGAGGCATTAAAATCATTTGGTAAGAATGTGCTATTGACATATGGCGGAGGCTCTATCAAGAAAATAGGACTATATGATGAAGTGATGAAGATTTTGAATGAAGGTGGGTTTAATGTTACAGAGTTAAGTGGCATTGATCCAAACCCACGTATAGAATCAGTTACAGAAGGCGTAAAAATATGCCGTGAGAAAGATATCGATGTGATACTCGCAGTCGGTGGCGGAAGCACTCTTGATTGTTCGAAGGCAATTGCTGTCGGAACATATTATGAGGGTGACGACATGTGGGAGATGGTTGTGAATGCAGAAGGAATTGCTGAAAAAGCAGTTCCCCTTGTAACGATTCTGACATTAAGTGCTACAGGCTCGGAATATGATGGAGGCGGAGTTATCTCCAATATGAATACGAATCAAAAATTAGGAAGATCATATACTTATCCGGCTGTGTCAATCTGTGATCCAACGTATACTTTTTCAGTTTCTCCGTATCAGACAGCAGCAGGTTCGGCTGATATTATGAGTCATATTATGGAAGATTATTTTTCGAGAACAGATGACAGCGATTTGTCAGATGGTATTGCGGAAACGATTCTTCGTTCAGTGATGAAAAATTGCCCAATTGCAATAAAAGAGCCGGATAATTACAGTGCAAGAGCGAATTTGATGACAAATTCTTCCATCGCATGTTCAGGAATACCAGCTTATGGCAAACAGGAGACGGGGTGGCCTTGTCATGCTATGGAACATGAATTGTCAGCATTTTATGATATTACTCATGGAGTAGGACTTGCCATTCTGACATCAAGATGGATGCGTCATATTCTTGCAAAGGACAGTACTGCTACGGGAAGATTTGTAAAATTTGCAAGAAATGTAATGGGCTTAGACGGCGAAGATGAAGCGAAGCTTGCATTAGCAGGTATTGATGCCCTGGAAGAATATTTTAAATCTACGGGCATTCCGATGACACTTACAGAGCTTGGAATAGATGAGGAGCATTTTGAAGTAATGGCAGATCATGCGAATGAAGGCGGATATTTAAAGGATGCATATGTGGCGTTGACAAATGAAGATATTATCCAGATTTACAAAGCATGTTTATAAGTGGATGTAGATGTGGTAAAAATTAAAAGTATACTAGGAGAGTAAAAAAATGACGGTAACAGAGATTGCAAAGCTTGCCGGTGTGTCAAAAGCTTGTGTGTCAAGATATTTTAATCATGGATATGTAAGTGAAGAGAAGAGAAAAAAAATAAAAGAAGTTATTGAGCAGACAGGATATGTTCCTAGTAAAAAAATGCAGTCGCAGCTACAAACAGTGAAACCAACAATCGGAGTAATTATTCCAAAGATAAATTCGGAGAGTATATCGCGGGTTATTGCCGGAATATCCCAGGTTTTAAATCGTGAAGGATATCGTATGTTGCTCGCAGATACAGAAAATAGTATAGAGAAAGAAATCCAGTATTTGCAGTCATTTAAGCAGGATAATCTGGCAGGAATCATATTTAGTGCTACGATTATTACAAAACAGCATCTTGAATTGTTACAATCGTTGACAGTTCCGCTTGTTATTTTGAGCCAGAATGTGCCGGAGTTTTCGTGTGTGTATCATGATGATTATGGGGCTGCGGCTGCGATGACAGAAAAGCTGATCGGGCTTAAAAGAAAGAACTATGGAGCAGTTTTGGTTACTTCCGAAGATAAAGCGGCAGGAGATGCGAGATGCAATGGATTTATGGATACGATGAAGAAAAATCATATTCAGCTCAATGATAAAGCAATTACGTATTCTGACTTTTCGTTGGAGTCAGGGTATGATGCTGCAGAAAAACTCTTTTCACAGGCTCCGGATACAGAGGCTGTTTTCTGTGCAACAGATACGATTGCAATTGGAGTAATACAATATTTAAAAGGAATTGGAAAGCGGATACCGGAAGATGTTGCAGTTACTGGAATCGGGCATTCGCGTATGACAGAAATTATATCACCAACAGTGACAACAGCACATTTATTCTATAAATCTACAGGGAGCGAAGGCGCTGATATGCTGATAAAAATAATTGACAGTGGAATAGATATGAAAAATAAATTGAAAATGGGATTTGAAGTGATACAGCAAGAGTCGTGTTGATGTGAAACAAAGAAAGATGAAATATAAGCTAAATATGAAACAGTGTTTCATATTTAGCTTTTTTCGTACAATTTTAAAAAGTGCGATTGATTGTTAAAAATCAAGAGGAACTGTGAAAATATAGTAATACATCTGTCACAAAAATATGAATTTGGCATTATGCATAATTTTCAATGTGAAAAAATATGAAATAATTCTAATTGAAATTATGAAACAATGTGGTACAATATGAAATGGATATGAAACAAATATAAAAATATATAAAACATGAAGGAGGTATTCAGGTGGATTACAGAAAAGCAGCATCAGAGGTTATTCGTTTGATTGGTGGAAAAGATAACATTGTATCAGCAGCACATTGTGCAACAAGATTACGCATGGTAATTGCCGACAACAGCAAAGTTTCAAAAGAAGCACTGGAAGAAGTAGAGGGAGTGAAGGGTGTTTTTGAAGCGTCCGGACAGTTGCAGATCATTTTCGGGACAGGAGTAGTAAATAAGGTTTACGATGAATTTATTGCAATCGCCGGAATTTCAGCAGCAACAAAAGAAGATGTTAAGAAAGATGCGGCAAGCAAAGGAAATCCTTTCCAGCGTTTTATCAAGACACTCGGAGATATTTTTGTTCCAATCATTCCAGCAATCGTAGCATCAGGTTTTTTGATGGGAATTATGGAATCATTAAATTTCCTGATTAATAATGGATATATTTCTATGTCAAATGAAAGCAGTCTTTTTATTTTGGCAAATATGTTCTCAAATACAGCTTATGTATTTCTGCCTGTATTGATTGGATTTTCGGCAGCAAAAGTATTTGGTGGGAATTCATTTTTAGGTGCTGTTATCGGTATGATCATGGTTCATCCGAATTTGCAGAATGCATGGACAATGACAGGCGGAGTAGAACAGTATCTGGATGTATTTGGTCTTTGGAAAGTTCCGCTTGTTGGTTATCAGGGACATGTTATTTCAGTAATCATTGCAGTTTTTGTTATGGCAACAGTTGAAAAATGGCTGCATAAACGAGTACCGGCAATGTTTGATTTGTTTGTTACACCGCTTGTATCTGTTTTTGTGACAGGATTTTTGACAATGACAGTGATCGGACCTGTTTTCAACTTTGTGGAATCAAGCATTATCAACGGAATTCAGGCATTGATCACAATTCCTTTTGGAATCGGTTCATTTGTAATGGGAACATTATATGCACCGACAGTTGTAACAGGTATTCATCATATGTATACAATTATTGACCTGGGACAAATCAAAGAATTTGGCTGTACATACTGGCTTCCACTTGCATCAGCAGCAAACATAGCACAGGGTGCCGCAGCGTTGGCAGTCGCATTAAAAACAAAAGATCAGAAATTGAAAGCAATGGCATTGCCATCTTCTTTATCAGCATTTATGGGAATCACAGAACCAGCTATCTTCGGTGTAAATATGAGATTTTTCAAACCATTTATCTGCGCTTGTATCGGTGGTGGATGTGGAGCGATGTTTGCATCAATTACATCTCTTGGAGCAACAGGAACTGGCGTGACAGGTATTTTTGGAATCCTTCTTTGTCTGAATACACCTGTTAAATATATTTTAATGTTCTTAATTGCAGCAGGTGTCGCATTTGTTCTTACATGGATCTTCGGATACGAGAATAAAAAAGAGGACGATAAAAAAGTAGAAAAGGATACTTTGAAAGAAACAGTGGTAAATAGCGCAAATGATGATAAAAAAGTACTTTCTCCGGTAGAAGGAAAAGTTGTTGGATTATCTGAAACAGGAGATGAAACATTTGCTTCTGAAGTATTAGGAAAAGGAATTGCAATTGAGCCGGTAAAAGGTGAAGTATATGCACCATTCGATGCGACAGTCAGCACACTTATGGGGCATGCAGTTGGTCTTGAAGGAAAAAATGGAGTGGAATTATTGATTCATATTGGGGTTGATACAGTCCAGTTGAATGGAAAATATTATACATCGCATTGCAGTGAAGGTCAGGAAGTAAAAGCGGGTGATTTGCTTATGGAGTTTGATATGAAAGCAATCAAAGAAGCAGGATTTAAAACAATCACACCGGTTATTGTTACAAATACAGATGATTTTGCAGATATAAAGGTGGAACATGAAGGGGAGATTCTCGTGGGAGAGACGCTTCTTGATATAACAAAATAAAAGAGGATTAAAACATGAAAAAAGATTTATTATATCAGAAAATCAAAGTAGCCGAAGAACTTGCACTTTCCAAAATGAATAACGATAAATTCAGACAAGGGTATCATTTGATGCCTTTGTCTGGATGGATGAATGACCCAAATGGTCTATGTTTTTATAAAGGAAATTATCATGTGTTTTTTCAACATAGTCCATTAGACGCTAATCGAGGCGATATTTTCTGGGGGCATTATACAAGTAAAGATTTATTGAACTGGAAAAAGCATCCGACATTTTTATATCCGGTAGATTCATGGGACATAAATGGAGTATATTCAGGATCTGCACTTGCGGAAGATGATGCACTGTATTTATATTACACAGGAAATGTAAAGCATCCGGGAGATTATGATTATATTTATGAAGGGCGTGGTCATAATGTAGGGCTTGCGATTACAAAAGATGGAATTTTGCCGGATAGTAATCAGTGCATTTTAGAAAATAAAGATTATCCGGATGATTTGAGCTGTCATGTCAGAGATCCAAAGGTCTGGAAAATGGATGGAAAATACTACATGGTACTTGGTGCAAGAACGCGGCAGGACAAAGGTGAGTTATTGATTTTTGAATCAACGGATAAATATAATTGGAAGCATATCAATGTAATTAAAACAGAAAACGATATGGGATATATGTGGGAGTGCCCGGACATTTTTTGCGTAGATGGACAATGGATCGTGATGACATCTCCACAAGGGATGCAGCCTCATGATGATATTGGTCAAAATGTGTATTCTTGTGGATATTTTCCTTTAAAAGGTGATTTTAGAGGAGAATATGAATTGGGAGAATATCATGAAGCGGATATGGGATTTGATTATTATGCACCGCAGACTTTCGAAGCACCGGACGGACGGCGCATTGTGATTGGCTGGATGGGAATGCCGGATGCAGATTATATCAATCCCACAACTGAAAATATGTGGCAGCATTGCATGAGTCTTCCAAGAGAATTACATTGGGAAAACAATAAGCTAATGGCAAGACCTGTTGAGGAATTGAAAGCACTTAGGAAAAATGAATTTAATTTTGTATGTGAAAAGCAAGTTGGGTTAAAGTCAGAAAAATACAGTGAGTTTATTTTTGAAAATCAAGGTGCTGCGTTGGAAATTCAAATCGGTAAAGGTGTTTGTATTAGTTGGAGAGATGGCGTGGTTAAACTGGTAATGGACGAAAAAACAGGTGCCGGACGTACAGAACGCTTTATAAATCTTCCATCGCTGAATAAAATACAGATTTTTATTGATGCATCTTCGATAGAAGTGTTTTATAATGAAGGTGAGTATGTTATGAGCACACGGTTTTATCCTGAGCAGCCAGAAGAGATACAAGTATATGGCTGTGGTAATGGTGTGCTGTATGAACTTGAACCAATGAAAATTCAGTGGAAGGAATGATTGAATATGAAAAAGTATGATGTAACAGCACTTGGAGAATTATTGATTGATTTTACGGAAAACGGAGTGAGTGGTCAGGGTAACCCTCTTTTTGAAGCTAATCCGGGTGGGGCACCATGCAATGTTCTGGCTATGTTGACAAAGCTTGGGCATAAAACAGCATTTATTGGGAAAGTCGGAGATGACTTCTTTGGAAAGCAGTTAAAAGAAGCAATTGAGGAAGTAGGAATTGACTCAACAGGATTGTGTATGGACAAAGAAATTCATACAACACTTGCGATGGTTCATACTTATCCGGACGGTGACAGAGATTTTTCTTTCTATCGTAATCCAGGCGCTGATATGATGTTGAAGGAGTCTGAAGTAAAAGAAGAACTGATCAAAGAGTCGAAATTGTTTCATTTTGGAACCTTGTCAATGACACATGAGGATGTGCGAAAGGCAACAAAAAAAGCTATTCAGATAGCAGAAGATGCAGGAAATATCATTTCTTTTGATCCAAACCTGCGTGAGCCTTTGTGGAATTCGTTGGATGAGGCGAAAGAACAGATTTTATATGGACTTTCTCATTGTCATATTTTAAAGATTTCTGATAATGAAATTCAATGGCTGACAGGTCAGGAAGATTATACAGATGGAGTGAAGTGGATTTTAGAAAGATACCAGATTCCATTGATTCTTGTATCGATGGGAAAAGAAGGAAGCCGTGCTTATTATGGCGGGAAAATGGTTGAAGTAAAACCATTTATCCAGAAAAATACAATTGAAACAACGGGGGCAGGAGATACGTTCTGTGGCTGTGTATTGCATTATATTTGTGAGCATGGACTGGAAAACCTGACAGAAGAAAATTTATTTGAAATGTTGCAGTTTGCAAACGCGGCAGCTTCAATCATTACAACAAGAAAAGGTGCACTTCGTGTGATGCCGGAAGAAAAAGAAATTGCCGGATTATTAGGATAATGGTTTTGACATTTCCAAAGAGACGTATTATTTTTCGTGTCTTAAAGGAGTTAGATAAATGACAAAATTTACAGAAATGATTCGGGATTTATTTGAAGAGACAGAGCAGAAACAATTGGCAACGTTTGACGAATCCATAACCAACCCGGATAATGTAGTGGTATACGAACAAATACAATATGGTGCAGAAAAGCAATGGCATACATTAGATATATACAGACCAAAGGACAGTGTAGGTGAATGCCTTCCAATATTGGTGAATGTCCACGGAGGAGCCTGGATGCAGAGTTCAAAAGAGCGATACAAATATTATTGCTGGAAACTTGTGCAGAAAGGCTTTGCTGTGGTTAATATCAATTATAGACTTGTTCCGCATGCGTATTTTCCGGCACCTGTTGAAGATTTAAATACTGTAATGACCTGGATTTTGGAGCATGCAAAAGAATATAATATGGATCCGTCTCATATTTATGGAACAGGTGATTCGGCTGGTGCCCAGATATTAGGGCAATATGCCGCAATCAGTTCTAATGAGAAGTATGCCGGGCAATTTACATTTCAGATACCGAAGAAAAATGTGTTTGAGGCAATTGTATTAAATTGCGGAGTATACCAGGTAAATTACGAATGCAGACGATCTGACCTTGTTCGAATGATTGCATTTGAATATTTGAATTTAGAAAATAAAAATCCAGAGCAGATAACAGAAGAGGAATACCACTCGTTGTATGAACAGAAAATAGATTTGTTTGAATTTGGCAAATATGTTACATCACAGTTTCCGGATACTTTGCTTGTGACATCTGAGGCAGACTTTGTGAAAATGCATAGTCTGGAATTGATGCGTTGTTTAATGGAACAAAATGTTAATGCCAGATTGTATATGTGTGTTTCAAAAGAACATGAATTAAATCACGTGTTTAACATCAATTTGAAGCTTCAAGAAGCAGAGCGGTGCAACAATGAGGAAATGGAGTTTTTGATATGTCATACAAAGCAAAATTAATCATAGCGGATGCAGAACATATACTTCAATACGAGAAAAAGATACTCTCTCAGATAGCACCTCAATATGTGAAAAAATACCGGGAGCATAAGATTGAGGAAGACAAAAAACAAGAATTAATGGCAGGATATCTGTTGAAAATGTACTTAAATATTGAGCATGAAGAACAGCTTATCATAAATGAAAATGGGAAACCATTTCTTAAAGCCGGGGAGCCTTTTTTCAATCTGTCACACAGTGGTAACTATGTTGTACTTGCAATTGCGGATTGCGAGATAGGTGTAGATATAGAACATATTATGCAGTGCCATGAAGCAACCGTAAAGAAAGTATACTCAGCTCGAATGCAGGAAGAATTAACTGATTTATCGGGAGAAGAAAAAAATGAGAAATTCTCACAGCTATGGACGGAATTTGAAGCAAGATTAAAGTTAAAAGGAATCGGATTTGAAGAAGGCTGGAAAGAGCTTCGAGATATGAATTGTTATATAGATACCAGAAGAGTGGAGAATTATTTTATTAGTGTCGCAACGGAAGAAGAAATATTTCTTGAGGTAATATTTAAATCGATATAGACTATTATAGGGGAAATCAGTAAATGCAAATTTCCCCTTTTTTCTTCTTATATTTTTTATAGTGTTAATTGACAATATCCGCTGTTGAAAATCCTCTTTAAGACTATTCTAATAATATGGGAACAATTTCAACCGATTCTCACCGGAACGATCCGGTTTCTTTAAAGTGACTTCACCGGTAGCGGCCCATTCAACACCGCGTACAAGCATTGTAATGAAGTTAAATCGATCCAGAGCCTCCCAATGACCGATTGATGTGACGAATACACGCCCTTTTCCGTATGTATTTGTCCAGATAACAGGAGTATATTCATTGACTCCAGGCATATTCTCAAGCTTGCCGCCCGGAATCTCAACAGGATGATGAGCAGGTGGAAAACCTGGAATACGATAATTTTCTATGTCATCATAAACAGATGCCAGAACGTGCACATCAGCTTCAGGATGAATGATAAGCTGTGTAAACAGATCATCGAATACATTCATCCATTTATTATCAATTCCTTTGGTGATTGGATGATTTTCATCCATCGTTTCTACATAAAAGTCATCTTTCGGGCAGCGTCTGCAACCTTTGTCCATAGAACAGTATCCTCCAAGGAGTTTTCGCCATTCATCAGGCCAGTCAGAATCTACCCAGATTGAGGAATGATAGAATACGATACCTTTTCCTTTGGCAACAAAATCATAGATGGTAGACTCCGTCTGTTCACCGAAGCGGCGGGCGTGGTCGGTCGGCCATGTTTTACCATCATAATCAACAAACAGAACATCATATGGCTCTAAAAAAGCCGGAGTGATATTGCGGAATTCTTCTACGATAGCAACGTGGAATCGTCCGGTGGCTTCCATAAGATCGCGTAGGCGCTGTGTGATTTTACGTCCTTGATGCTCGGCTGTAAGCAGGCCGGTTACTAATAATACGTTTAATTTATCCATAAGTACATCTCCTTATAACTGGTAAAATGATTGCTGCCACCCTATATTGTTTCATATCATATAGGGAACAATATAGAATAAGCAGCAATTGTTTTAGATTATTTATTACTCATCAAGTTCAAAGAAAAGTGTTGTATATCTTCCCATATCGTGAAAAACAGGACGTACCCTTACAGGAAGTTTATCTGTGATTTCTCGAGCCTTCTTTTTGTTGATGCCAAGAATAACGGCATTGATGGAAGGTCCTTCGTCTAATTTTACTTCACCACAAACATACTTTAATCCTTGATCTTCAAGCTCAAGTCTTGCATTTAAAGCACCTGTGAATACAAAAGTAATTAATTCGCCTTTTCCGGACAATTCAGTCCATTCTGTCTCGTGATAACCACAAGAATTACATGCATGATGAGGTGGAAATTCAATCGCACCACATTCTTTGCATTTCTTTGCATAAATTTTTCCGTCTCTTAAACCATTCCAGAACTTTTCTACAACATGTTCCGGGTTCCAGAATTCTTCTGTGCTGATTCTATTCAAATCCATGATAATCCTCCTTTAGAAATTGGCTCTCAAAATCGTTGCACGGACATTCTGTGCACCGCCGAAACCTCTTAAGAATGTATGCTTAGGCATTTTCTTGACCTGACGTTCTCCGGCTTCACCGCGCATCTGAGTTACAGCTTCGAATACATCGGCCATTCCAGATGCACCAAATGCATGACCATAAGAAGTGCGGCCTCCATTTGTATTCATCGGTTTGTCACCATCAAATGCAAGACGTCCGTCTAACGCATATTTCCATCCTTCACCTTTTGGAAGATATCCAATCTCTTCGGCTGCAAGAAATGCAGATGATCCGATAAAATCATTTACGAATACTAAATCCATGTCATCAGCAGTAAGTCCGGTCATTTCAAATACCTGACGGGCAGCCTCAGCAGTAGCTTTTTTCTCAAGGTGTGGAACGATAGCATCCAGTACAGAAGCACCTGTTCCTAAAACTTCGATTGGTTTGTCCGAAAACTTGTGTGCGATTTCAGTAGGAACTACGATACAGCAGGCAGCTCCGTCGGCTACACAAGAATCACTGGATGTTCTTAAGTATTGAGTCATTTTTGGATTGTGAGGGGATTTCATATACTCCCATACATCATCATATCCTGCATCTTTAGCAAGCTTATCATAAGGTGTTCTGCGGATGGCTCTAGGGCAAAGTTCAGCAGCACGGCGGAAATGATATGCCTGATGATTCAAAACATCATCAATCTGTTCAGCAGACAGATGGTTTTCTTTTGCATAGAAATTAATCCAGTCATCGTGATTCATACCAGGACCGCCACCAAGATATCTTCCGTATGCACGGTCAAAGATAGAATCCAAATCCGGGAAAAGAACTTCTGTGGTAAGTGCTGTACGCATGTGGTCAGGAGTATTTCCGTCAGGCATGCCTGTTCCTTGATCGCAACAGCCTGTAAGGACAACATCATACGCACCACTGGCTACAGCAAACACAGCTTCTTCCAGCGCAATGTATCCGGTGCAGCAGCCTTCTGAGTGGGAGAGAGAACCTTTTCCTCTCATGCCGAACCAGTCAGCAACCTGAAGATTTGGGGTAATACAGTTATTTAGCACATGTGGATTTGCAGAACCATGGAAGAAATACTGTACATCACGTGGCTCAACGTGAGCATCCTTCATTGCATCCAAAGCAGCGTATCCAAATAATTCTCCGTTGGTAAGTCCTTTATATTGAGGATTTGTAACTCCGTTAAAAAATGGTGTTGCACCGACTCCGACAATGGAAACACTTCTCATATTTTTACCTAGTTTTACATTGTGTACCATAATGCCACCTCTTACATCTCTTCCATAACAAAGTCTGCCAGATCGCCGATTGTTTTATACTTTCCGAATCTTGCAACAGGAATCATTACATCAAAATCATTTTCAATGGATGCACTCATAGCTACACGCTGTGTAGAAGCTACACCTAATTCCTCTGCGATATCTGTGTTTTCATTGATTTTGTCTGCATCTGCATGAAAAGCCATTGCAGCATATTCAATTAATTTTGAAATTACTTCTTCTCTTGTCATATTTCGTCCCTCCAAAGATTTAATAGTTTATAGATTTATTTTATAACTGAAAATAGGAGAGATACTAGAACACTATTTTGGAAAGTGTATAAAAATATTATTCGTTATCTTCAGGAATGTTCATTTTAATATCGAAATCCGATCTGGTAGATTGAAAATAATGAAGATAATTAGCACCGACACGCATCGTATTTAAGAGATTGAGAATATCAGTTGTCGAAAGAACATTCGCCTCATCCTCTTCTTCCAGCCAGTAACGGACTGCAAGGAAATGCATCTCAATCAGGAGATTTGTGAAATAACGGCGAAGGGTGTCATCAGGCAATCCATCATCATCCATCATTTGATTAATATGTTCAGATAGGATGTTTTTCAATTTCTTCATAAAATAAACATCCGAATGTTTTGGATCAAGCATGACAGCAATTTCCTTTTTGTTTTTCTTACAGAATTTAAACCAGGCAGTCATAAGCTGCGGTGGAGCATAATCAAAGCTGTCTTCAAATTTTCCTGTGGAACAAGAAGAGGAAGGCTGTGACTTTGAAGCGGCATTATAAAAGCGATTGACGTCATCTAAAAGAGTGTTTTCAATTTGCTCCATCAAATCATAGATGTCGGAATAATATTGATAAAAAGTACCACGAGTAATATTTGCCTGAGCACAAAGCTCTTTGACTGTTATTTTATCCCAGCATTTTGATGGGATTAGCTTTAGATATGTATCGATAATGTTCTGTTTTGTCTGTTCTGATTTTGGCTTTTTGGTAATTATGTCTGCCATAAGCCGCCTCCTTTACAAATTGATTTTTTACAGAAATAAATATGTAAATATTATATCTCAATCGCATTTTTTTAGCAAGGAATGAGAAAGTACGTGGAAAAGTACATTCCTTGTCTTGACATTTTTAAAGCAAACATTCAGAATAGTAGAAGTATAGGAAATATGTAACTAAAATAAGAGAAAATGAGGAGCTAAAGATTATGAGAATTGGAATTGGTAATGATCATTCTGCGCTGGAGCTGAAAGCAGAGATTATTGAGTTCTTAAAAGAGAAAGGTCACGAAGTTGTTGATTATGGAACAAAAACTTCGGAGAGCTGTGATTACCCTGTTTATGGAGAAATCGTTGGAAGAGCGGTTGTTTCAAAAGAGGTTGATTGTGGTATTTTAATCTGTGGAACAGGACTTGGTATTTCACTGGCAGCAAATAAAGTAAAAGGTGTACGTGCAGCTGTATGTAGTGAACCATATACAGCAAAGATGTCACGACTTCACAATGATTGTAATATCCTTGCGTTTGGGGCAAGAGTAGTCGGCGCTGAGCTGGCAAAAATGATTGTTGAGACATGGCTGGATACAGATTTCGAAGGTGGAAGACACCAGAGAAGAGTCGATCTGATCATGGATATCGAAGAAAAGAACGAGTAATTTTACGGCCAGAGTTACGCGGGATTAAAAAACAGAGAAAATTAAGAAAGACTTCATGTATGATGATATGCTGCTTGTCAGGCGGACAAAGCAAATATCATATACATGAGGTCTTTTGCAATTATAAGATGGTATTTAATATATCTTCAAGAACATCTTCTACACAGTCTGTAACATAAGTTGCGTGGTAAGAGACACCGGGAGCACAGTTGGACATTGCATAGCTTGTACCGACATACTGAAGCATCTCAATATCGTTGTACTGGTCACCGAAAGCAATACATTCTTCCGGTTTGATATGAAGTACATCCAAAAGCTTAGAAAGGGCAGTGCCTTTATTTGTGCCAGGAGCAATAAAATCAATCCAGATATTACCGGAAGTGACAACCTTTATCTCAGAACCAAACATATCTTGAAGATATTTGAGATATTTATCAATAATATGAGGCCCATCTATCATATTACAGATTGCGATTTTTAAGATAGGTCCGTCTACGGAGCGAATATCGTCAACGATTGTTGTCGTATTATGCATTACATTTACAATATGATTTACAAAATCAGGATGTACATCTTCAATAAAGCAAGAATCTTCACGGGAAACAACAATATCAAAATTGGCTTCTTTTTTTATTTCGTTCAAGATTCTTGAGCAAAGCTCCGGGTCGATTGTGGAGCGGGAAATAACCTCACCGTTATGAATGCATACGGAACCATTCTCTGCGATATAAGAAATATCATCTTTTAAAGCATGAAATACACGGCGTTCATTGTCATATTGACGTCCACTGGCAGCTACAAAGTGGATTCCTTTCTGAGTAAGTTGTGAAATCAAATCAATAGCGCGTGGTGTCAATTCCTGTGCTTCATTTTGTAATAATGTGCCGTCTAAATCACTGGCGATTAATTTTATCATAAATAATTCCTCCGAATTGTAGATTTTTACTTGTGAACAGTAACATTTTACTTCATTTTATATTTTTTGTACACAACATTTTGGGTTGTATCTCGGAAAGAAAAAGAATATAATAAAACATGAACTTGAAAGAGAACCTTAAGAGAAAGATTATAAATGGGGTATTAATTATGGGAAAATATTTCGGAACAGATGGATTTCGGGGAGAAGCAAACGTTGTATTAACAGTAGAGCATGCATTTAAGGTAGGACGCTTCCTGGGATGGTATTTTGGACAGGAGCATCAGGCTCGTATTGTTATTGGTAAGGATACAAGAAGAAGTAGTTATATGTTTGAATATGCACTGGCAGCAGGACTGACTGCGTCAGGTGCAGATGCTTATCTGCTTCACGTAACAACAACACCAAGTGTTTCTTATGTAGTAAGAACAGAAGATTTTGACTGTGGTATTATGATTTCAGCAAGTCATAATCCGTATTATGATAATGGAATCAAAGTAATCAATGGTCAGGGACATAAGCTGGAAGCAGAAGTAGAAGCGAAGATAGAGGCTTATATTGATGGAGAAAGCGGTGAAGTTCCACTTGCAACAAAAGAGAATATTGGACGTACTGTAGATTATGCAGCAGGAAGAAATCGTTACGTAGGACACTTGATTTCAATTGCAACACGTTCATTCAAAGATAAAAAAGTTGGATTAGACTGTGCAAACGGAAGTTCATCTGCGATTGCAAAGAGTGTATTTGATGCATTGGGCGCTAAGACATATGTTATCAGTAACGAGCCGAATGGTGTGAATATCAATACAAACTGTGGATCTACACACATCGAACAGATGCAGGCATTTGTAAAAGAAAAACAGCTGGATGTAGGATTTGCTTATGATGGAGATGCAGACCGTTGTATCGCAGTAGATGATAAGGGTAATGTTGTAGATGGAGATTTAATTCTCTATATATGTGGAAAATATTTGAAAGAACAGGGAAAACTGGTTGGAGATACAATTGTTACAACAGTTATGTCTAACTTGGGTCTGTACAAAGCTTGCGATAAGATTGGTATGAAATATGAGCAGACAGCAGTTGGAGATAAATATGTATATGAAAATATGCTTCAGAACGGATTTATCCTTGGAGGAGAGCAGTCAGGACATATTATCTTCAGCAAACATGCGAGAACAGGTGATGGTATATTGACATCTCTTATGATTATGGAAGTAATTATGGAGAAAAAACAGAAATTATCTCAGCTTTGTGAGGAAGTAAAGATTTATCCACAGTTATTACAGAATGTACGAGTGGTAGATAAGAAGACAGCAACAGAAAATCCAAAGGTACAGGCAGCTGTTGAGAAAGTAGCAGAGGAACTTGGAAGTGACGGAAGAATTTTGGTTCGTGAGAGTGGAACAGAGCCAGTGATCCGTGTTATGGTTGAAGCTGCAACAGATGAGATTTGCCAGAAATATGTAGCACAGGTTGTTGATGTGATCAAAGCAGAGGGACTGGAAGCATAAAAACATATTGAGAATGGCTATTTTTAAGTACAAAAAGGATGATGTTCAATCTTGTATCAGATTGAACATCATCCTTTTATTGTTAGTGAACAGTTGATGATTAGAACAAATACGACAAGTTTAATCGATTTGGTTCTTTTATACAGTCACAATCCAGGTTTGATAACCTGCCCGGCGAAGTCTCTGTTCCATTGCGACAGCCTGATCCAGAGTTTCAAAATCGCCGACACGTATCCGGTAGAAACCATCTTTTTCTTCAATTTCTGCAGGAAAGTCCATTTCCAATAATTCGTTTAACATGCGTTCTGCATATGCCGGATTTCGATAAGATGCAACCTGTACATGAAATCTTTGTGGTTTAGCAGAGGCATTGAGCTGATTGAGTGTATCTAAGATACCAGATGCGATTGCCTGTGCAATGTCAGAGAAATTTTCATCAAATAATTGATTGTCAGTTTTTGAATTGATGAATCCAACTTCTACAAGCACCGCCGGCATTTTTGTGCGTTTCAGTACGACCAGATTTGGACGTGCCTTGACTCCGAGATTAACAAATCCCACCATTTCTAATTGCTCATTGATATTTTCAGCCATTTGTAATTTGATTCCAGAGAGACTGTAGACAAGAGACTCGACGCCGGATACGATATTGTCGGTAGGAAAAGAATTGCGATGGATAGAGATGAAAAAATCTACTCCTGCATTGTTGGCTTTCATCGCTTTCTCATATGGTGTTTCGTAAATATCGGTTGTTCTGGTATATTCTACATCGATGCCGTCATTTTGAAGAATTTCTCCGATTGCAAGAACGAGCTGCAGGGTATCGTCTTTTTCCTGACGGCCGTTATATACAGCACCAGGGTCACGACCGCCATGACCGGCATCCAACATAATTGAATAAGGCATAAAGATACCTCATGCGGGAAGTTTCTATTTATAGTATGCAGGGCATAGAAAAAGGTTCGCAAAATGAAAAAAGCAGTCATTTGCAAGACTGCTTTAAAACATATATTTTATTGTGTTGTATGGTTCTTTTTTATATTGTCGATAACGCTGTGGCATCGTATCCAGACTTAATATTTGTTCTTCTAGATGATCAAGTTGTCTACTTGCATTTTCCGGCGATTGTAATTCAAAAGCAATATATTCAAAAATTCCTCTCAAATCACTGTCAGCCTGTTCGGATACTTGAACTTCATATATCATAAGTTATAATCCTTGCGAATGTCAGCAAAGGCTTTCTTCACATTTTTTGTCCGTCCGACCTGCATATCCGCATATCCTTTCTCTAATTCTTCAGTGAACTCTGCTTCTGATAATGTATTGACGTTAACAGGTCTTGTAGACGGTATTTTTACTTCAAAAGGAAGTCCGCGTTGCAAGATAATTTGTTTATAAAACATATTGATAGCACTGGAAGCAGGGATACCAAGTGTAGACAGGATGCTTTCTGCTTTTTCTTTGACGTCTGGTTCGATTCATGCATACAAATTTGCTGATTTTGTAGCCATATAAAACATCTCCTTTCGCGAGTAGAATTTTAATTTATCTATATTATATGCAAATGTCCACACAATAGCAATACATAATTTATCTCAGTCGAGAAGACTCCCACCTCTTTAGGTGGTGAGTAATAGCAAATTTGTCTCAGTGGGAGTCCAATCTCCGACTGAGATAAACGCTCCGCGAGGATGCGCAGTGATTCTGATAGGAATATGTCAGCTTCGCTGACCAGAATCACGCGCCAAGTCTCACGGACGTTCGACTTGAAATAGAATGTATTTTGATTTCATAATATTTTCTAAATCAATTCAATTTTCCTGTTGAGAACAAACATAAGAGTAACCCAATTGCTCCGATTACAATAAACAATAATCCAATTCCCGCAGATTTTTTGCGTTTTTCCATAAGAGCCTGCTGAGCCTCATCCATAGATTGTACCGGATAACGTCTCCTTCCAATCAGATACAACAATAATCCACTGGAATTATTTCCATTTGCTGACAATAGTCCTAAGAGTTTCGGATGCTTTAATCCTCTTGCGGTGGCATCCATGACCGTTAGTTTATAAAGTTGATATGTCGTTTCAATACCGCCGACTACTGCGGCTGCACCAAATATAACAGATAAAACGATATTCCATTCCATAATAAAATCCTCCTAAATATGTTTGATAATTTGATAAAGTAATGTTGCTGAACTGATAATAGCGATACAGAATACAAGTATTAAATAGTAGCTATTATTCGGGAGGAACATATTTAAAGTGATAAGAAGTATCACGACAACAATATTAAGACTGATTGCGCCGATTAACTTTTTGTTACTCTTTACAACATTTGTGCTTTCTTCCAGATGTTCGATCATTTTGCTATCCCCTTTCAATAAATCATCAAGACTGATACAGTAAAGGTTGCTCAATTCAATAACACTAATGATATCAGGATATGATTTTTCATTTTCCCAGTTTGAAATAGTCTGGCGGGATACGTTGATTTTTTCTGCAACGACTTCCTGTGTGAGCCCGGAATGAACACGAGCGTCCTTTAGTTTTTGTCCGATTTCCATATTTGTTGTTCTCCTTTCGGAAATATCTTTTCATAGCTTCAAATAAATGTCTATCAAATGTCTTTTACATCTGTGATTTTGCATGTCAAAATTGTTTTACATGCTTTAGAGCATAGAAAAAGGTTCGCAATCAAATTACGAACCTTCTTAATGTTGGAGTATGTAAGAGAAGCTGCCGGTGGCAGGTTCTCTGTATTATATAGGAATATATTCCGTTTTTTATATTTAATTAGATTCTGTATTAGTATCATCTACTGAATCAGATGTCTCGTTCTCTTCTGTGGAAGCATCCTGAACAATCTCCGGCAAGTAGACATGTACCAACTCTACTCGGTTTTTGTCCAGTTTCTCTACTACCATACGAATACCGTCTTCGGTAGTGAACTCATCGCCGACTTCCGGTAATCGATCCAGATGCTCAATCATAAATCCACCGAGGGAATCAAAGTCTTCGGATTCCAATTCCTGATGTCTGACATCCAGTTTCAGACGATCGTTCAAATCAACGAGACTGACAGAACCTTCAATGATATACTCTAAATCGTTTATCTTACGAAAGAAATCTTCTTCGTTCTCATCGTATTCGTCATGAATCTCGCCGACAATCTCTTCCAAAATATCTTCCAGTGTGATAATACCTGCAGTTTCGCCATATTCGTCTAAAACAATCGCAATATTAATGGATGCATCACGCATCTCAACGAGTAATTCAGAAATATTCTTATATTCATAAGTGAAATAAGCTTCTCTCAAAATATCGCGGACTTTGAAATGTTCTCTGTCGTCAAAGAGCAACAAATCCTTCATGTTAATCGTACCGATCACGTTGTCTGTTGTATCTTCATAAACAGGAAGGCGGGTAAACTTATCCTCTTTATAAATGTCAATTAATTCAGTGTATGTATTGTTCACATCGGCAAATGTTACATGAACACGAGGAACCATAACATCTTTTGCTTTCGCATCACCTAAGTCGAACACATTATATATCATTTCCTTCTCTTCAGATTCAATGACACCATCTTCGTGGCTGACATCTACGATTGTACGAAGCTCGTCTTCTGTCATTGCCTTATTGGCTTCGTCCGGATTGATTCGTAATAATACGAGAATACCGCGTGAAAATAAATTCACAATAAAAATGAACGGTGTCAGGATCGTCATTAAAAAGTGAATGACCCTGATATAAGAGAGAGAAAACTTGACAGCACGAAGTGTTGCCATACTCTTAGGAGTAATCTCTCCAAATACAAGAATCAATACTGTCAGCACAGCTGTGACAATACTGACCATGTATCCACCGAAACTGTAAGCCAATGTAGTAGCCAGAGAAGAGGCGGAAATATTAACAATATTGTTACCAATCAAGATTGCACTGAGCATCTTTGTCTTCTGGTTTTCAATAACATCCAGAACCAATGCTGCCCGCTTATCTCCGTCATCTGCCATAGAGCGCATAGTAATCTTGCTGACAGTTGTTAACGCCGTCTCAGCAGAGGAGAAAAATCCTGATAAAAATAATAAAATAATAAGTACAATAAATTGTATCGCGTCACCCGAGTCCAATGTTTTAATCAACTCCTTTGAAATCTATTTTTAAATACGAGTACACGAATCTAATATACATCATTTCTATGAGTTTTGCAACACCTGTAGGCTTTGTATAGTTGAATTTCAGCACAAAGTATTGTATTATGTAAACTGTTTAGAGCTCCTCATAGAGCGGAAAATGAGAGGAAGATAATTAGATGAATATATATGAAGAATTATGTAAGATTGTTTCGGAAGATCAGATTTTAAAAGACGAGCCGATGGATAAGCACACAACATTTCGAGCCGGCGGCAAGGCGGATTATTTAGTGATGCCTTCAAATGAAGAACAGGTACGGGATTTGGTATTGTTATTGAAAAAGGAAAATGTTCCTTATTATGTGATGGGCAATGGAAGTAACCTGCTTGTCAGGGATCAGGGATTTAAAGGTGTGATCATTCAAATCGCACGCAAGATGAATCAGATCCGCGTAGAAGGCGAGACGATTTATGCACAGGCAGGAGCTTTACTTTCAAAAATTGCAGCACAGGCATTGGGAGAAGGACTGACTGGTTTTGAATTTGCATCAGGTATTCCCGGAACCTTAGGTGGTGCAGTGATGATGAATGCGGGTGCATATGGCGGAGAGATGAAACAGGTTATTGTGAATGCATGCGTGTTAACTTCAGAAGGCGAGATTGCTGTAATTCCGGCAGATTTGATGGAATTGGGATATCGTACCAGTGTATTTGCAAAGAATCAGGATATTATATTGAGTGCACAGCTGAAACTGGAATATGGGAATGAAGCTGTTATCCGTGAGTACATGGATGAACTAAAAGAACAGAGAGTGAGCAAACAGCCGTTAGAATATCCAAGTGCAGGTAGCACATTTAAAAGACCGGAAGGATATTTCGCAGGAAAATTAATTCAAGATGCAGGACTTAGAGGTTTTCAGGTTGGTGGAGCCCAGGTGTCAGAAAAGCATTGTGGATTTGTAATCAATAAAGATCATGCAACAGCGACAGATATCTTGTCATTGATGGAGCAGGTGTCTGATAAAGTAGAGGCAAAATTTGGCGTACGATTGGAACCGGAAGTAAAGATTATTGGTGAAAAATAAAAGAGGTATGAAGATGAAATTAGTAATTGTGACGGGTATGTCAGGAGCAGGAAAATCAATTGCATTGAAGATTCTGGAAGATTTGGGCTATTTTTGTGTCGATAATCTTCCGATACAGCTGATGCCAAAATTTGCAGAGATTTTGACAACTCCAAATTCAGAATTGAAGCAGGTAGCACTTGGGATTGATGTGCGAAGCGGACAGGCTTTGGATGGATTAGAAGAACAGCTGAATGCGATGGATAAGGCCGGGATCGATTACGAGATACTGTTTTTGGATGCACAGGACGATGTCCTTGTGAAGCGTTATAAAGAGACAAGAAGACAGCATCCGCTTGGAGGAGCCGGTCATATAGATGTCGGGATTGCAAAAGAGCGTGAGAAGATTTCGTTCTTAAAGATGCGTGCAACCTATATATTAGATACAAGTAAGATGCTTACAAGAGAGTTGAAAAAAGAGCTGGAGCAGATTTTTGTAGATGGCAAAAATTTTAAAAATCTATATATTACGGTAATGTCATTCGGATTCAAATATGGAATCCCACAGGATGCGGATTTGGTTTTTGATGTACGTTTTTTACCGAATCCATATTATATCAGTGGATTGAAAGAAAAAACAGGAAATGACAGAGAAGTGCAGGAATATGTGATGAACAGTCCGCGGGCAGAAGAATTTTTAAAAAAGTTTACGGATTTGATTCAATTTTTGCTGCCAAATTATATATTAGAAGGAAAAAACCAGTTGGTCATTGCAATTGGATGTACAGGAGGAAAGCATCGTTCTGTTACTGTGGCAAATGCATTGTATCAGGTTGTGAAGCAGGATGAAAATTATGGTGTTCGTATTGAACACCGAGATATTGAGAAAGATGCTATTACAAAGGCAAAATAGAGGTATAACATGTCATTTTCGGGAAATGTAAAAGAAGAACTGTCAGAACACTGGAGCAGTGCAAGACACTGTCAGATTGCAGAACTGGCAGCAATTCTTGGACTATGTGGCTCGATCATTATTAATAGTAGAAATGAATATCGGGTAAAAGTACACACAGAAAACAAAGCGGTTGCAAGAAAAGTCTTTACATTGATTAAAAAAACATTTAATATAGAGTCTGATATATCAATAAGGAGAAACATTCAAAAGCAAAGCGTATCGTATTCGGTTGTTGTAAAACAGCACCAGGATGCACTTCGAGTATTACAGGCGGTTAAGTTGATAGATGAACATTTGGATGGATTTGAAGAGGTCCGGATTGTGAATCCTATCGTAGTACAACAGACCTGCTGTAAGAGAGCATTTATTCGGGGAGCATTCTTGGCAGCGGGTTCCATGAGTGATCCTAAGAAAGCATACCATTTTGAAATTGTGTGTGCTGCAGAACCAATGGCAGAACAGATACGGGAATTAATGAGCAGCTTTTCAATGGATGCAAAGATCGTCCAGAGAAAGAAATCATATGTCGTATATCTCAAAGAAGGCTCACAAATCGTTGATATATTGAATATTATGGAAGCGCACGTTTCGTTGATGGAACTTGAGAATGTACGAATTTTGAAAGAAATGCGCAATACAGTAAACCGAAAGGTGAACTGCGAGACGGCAAATTTGAATAAAACCGTATCAGCAGCGGTTAAGCAGTTGGAGGATATTACATATCTAAGAGATACGATTGGATTAGAAAAGCTGTCAGAGGGATTAGAGGAAGTGGCATTAGCCAGACTTTCGCACCCAGATGCATCATTAAAAGAATTAGGAGCTCTTTTGTCGCCGCCGGTTGGGAAGTCAGGAGTGAATCACAGACTTAGAAAACTGGGAGATTTGGCAGAAAAGGTTAGAAAAGAGCAAGGAGGAGTATTATGATTGAAACACCAGTTATCGTGAAACATGAAAAAGGCTTAGATGCAAGACCTATTGCTTTGCTTGTACAGGAAGCAAGTCAGTACGCAAGCAAGATCTTTATTCTGGTTGATAATAAGAAGATTAATGCAAAGAGCATCATGGGTATGATGAGCTTGAATTTATCGGATGGTGAAGAAGTAACTGTTTTGACAGATGGGGAAGATGAAGTGAAGGCAGCAGAGGGAATTAAGACATTTCTTGCAGAAGCAAAATAGAAGGCATCTTTTGTTTAGATAATAGATGTGAACAATAGTGAAGTATTCACGAAAACAAATAGAATATAAAAAGAGGTTGTGTGTAAAGCACAGCCTCTTTTATCAGATTTCAGCAGGATGTTTTGGCAACTTAAAAAGTGGAAAGGAGCGGATGAATATGAAGAAACTATTATTTATTTACAATCCAAACGCAGGAACCGGTATGTTAAAACCCAAATTGGCAGATGTCCTTGATATATTTACCAAGGCAGGTTATGAAGTTACAGTGTACCCGACACAGCGTTATCACGATGGACTTGCTAAGACTTTATCTTATACAGGCGATTATGATCTGGTAGTGTGCAGCGGAGGAGATGGAACATTAGATGAAGTCGTGACCGGTATGGCACAGAGAGATAAGAAAGTACCGATCGGATATATTCCGGCCGGAACGACAAATGATTTTGCAAGTAGCCTGCATATTTCAAAGGACATGCTTGGAGCAGCCGACACAGCGGTAAATGGAGTGCCATTTCCATGTGATATCGGTCATTTTAATGATGATTATTTCGTATATATTGCAGCTTTTGGGCTATTTACGGATGTATCATATGAGACAGATCAAAATATGAAGAACGTTCTGGGACATCTGGCATATGTACTGGAAGGAACAAAGCGTATTTTCAATATTCCTTCTTACCATATTAAAGTGACACATGACGGAGAGTCAATCGAAGATAATTTTGTGTATGGAATGGTGACAAACTCCAGATCAGTAGGTGGTTTTAGAAGTATTATCGGGAGAAATGTAGCGTTTGATGATGGTGTGTTTGAAGTGACATTGATCAAAACACCGAAGAATCCGATTGAGTTGAATGAAATCGTAGCGGCATTGCTGGTAAAACAGATTAATTCGGATCATATGTATTCTTTCCGTTCCGGTCATGTTAAGTTTGAATCGGAAGAAGAAATTCCATGGACTTTGGATGGAGAATATGGTGGAAGACATGATGAAGTTATTGTGGAAAATCTGAAACAAGAATTGGAAATTATGGTAAAACCGACTTCAATCGGTCATTTGGAACGAAAAAAAGAGTTGGTCCGCCAGGAAGAAGAAAGCGAAGAACAGTCGTAAATTTACAGGATGATAGCTTCTTCATATTGAAAAAATAAAAAATATAAAAAAATGAAAAAAACACTTGCATTATGTGAAATAGTGTGATAAAGTATATCTTGCTTGCGGGTGAGAAATAGACAAGCAGGCAAGATAATTAAATAAGGCTCCGTGGTCAAGCGGTCAAGACGCTAGCCTCTCACGCTGGAATCAGGGGTTCGATTCCCCTCGGAGTCACTAAAGAGTGGGTTGTTACTCAAAGCAGGCAAAACCGGATTTTTAGACATAGAATATGAGTTCTATTCTGAAAATCTGGTTTTTTCTATTTCTGCGAAATATAGATTTGGGGAATAAAAGGAATAGAATATGAAGTACTGTATCTGAGGAAAACAAACTCTGCAATTAAGACTTTTAAAGTATAAGGAGGAATGGGTTATGAAGATTATCAGAACCAAGGATTACGAAGAAATGAGTCGAAAAGCAGCGAATTTAATTTCCGCACAGATTCTGCTGAAGCCTGACTGTGTATTAGGGCTTGCAACAGGATCTACTCCAATTGGTATTTATGATCAATTAGTTGAGTGGTATAAGAAAGGTGATTTAGATTTCTCCACAGTTAAGACAGTGAACTTGGATGAATACAAAGGCCTGACAAGAGACAATGAGCAGAGTTATTACTATTTCATGCATCATCATTTGTTTGACAGAGTAAACATTGACGAAGAGAATACACATGTACCGAACGGAAAAGTTGAGAATGGTGATGAAGAATGTCTTCGTTATGAAGCATTGATCAAATCTATGGGGGGCGTCGATCTTCAGTTACTTGGATTAGGAAGAAACGGACATATCGGATTTAATGAGCCTGCAGCAGATTTTCCAAAGATCACACATTGTGTAGATTTGACAGAAAGCACAATCGAAGCAAATAAGCGTTTCTTTGCTTCAGCAGATGAAGTGCCAAGACAGGCTTACACAATGGGAATTGGGACAATTATGAAAGCGGACAAGATTCTTGTTGTGGCAAATGGAGAAGACAAAGCTGATGCAGTTGCAGCGATGGTACAAGGTGAAATCAATCCGGAGGTGCCGGCATCTATACTCCAGCTTCATAATAATGTAATACTTGTAGCTGATGAAGCAGCACTTTCTAAATTAAAATAAAACAACGAACAATGTTAAAAAAATAACAAATTGTTAAAAATAAGACGGATTTCGGACATTTTATTGTGAGAATTATAGATTGTCTTTTTTCCCATGATGGGCTATAATGGTTACAGATTTAAAAGAAATAGTACTTGCTGTAATCGGGCAAGCCTTAAGAAGTGGAGGAAAGAAATATGTTAGTATCAGCAACAGAGATGCTTCAGAAAGCAAAAGCAGGACATTATGCAGTAGGACAGTTTAATATCAACAACTTGGAATGGACAAAAGCAATCCTGACAACAGCAGAGGAATGCAAATCACCAGTTATCCTTGGTGTATCTGAAGGTGCTGGAAAGTATATGACAGGTTACAAGACAGTTGTTGGAATGGTTAAAGGTATGATGGAAGAACTTGGAATTACAGTTCCTGTAGCATTACACCTTGATCATGGTAGCTACGAAGGATGTCTGAAGTGTGTAGAGGCTGGATTCTCATCAATCATGTTTGACGGATCACACTATCCAATCGATGAGAACGTTGCTAAAACAACAGAGTTAGTTAAACTTGCTCATGACAATGGTATGTCTATCGAAGCAGAAGTAGGATCTATCGGTGGAGAAGAAGACGGAGTTATCGGTAGAGGTGAATGTGCAGATCCAGAAGAATGTAAGAGAGTAGCAGATCTTGGTATCGACTTCCTTGCAGCAGGTATTGGTAATATTCATGGTAAATACCCAGCAAACTGGGAAGGACTTAGCTTTGAAACTCTGGATGCAATCCAGCAGAAAACAGGTGATATGCCACTCGTACTTCACGGAGGAACAGGAATTCCGGAAGATATGATTAAGAAAGCAATCAGCCTTGGAGTAGCTAAGATTAACGTTAATACAGAGTGTCAGCTTTCATTCGCAGCTGCTACACGTGAATACATCGAAGCAGGAAAAGATCTGGAAGGAAAAGGATTCGACCCAAGAAAACTTCTCAAACCAGGTGCAGACGCAATTGCTGCTACAGTAAAAGAAAAGATGGAACTGTTCGGATCAGTTGGAAAAGCTGAGTAATTTTAGTTCCTGAGTATATGAGATGATTTCTCGTAAATAAAGAAAAAACATCGGTACCGACATTTGCCGGTACTGATGTTTTTCTTTTTATCTCAGTCGAGAAGACTCTCACCTCTTTAGGTGGTGAGTAATAGACGTTCGACTTGAATTATATAATCTTGATATTATCATAATTCTGATAAACTTTAGATAAATTGGAATCTGTCAAAATGATACAGTCTGTAAAATCAGCAAATGTAACAGAAGAAATAACTCCAAATTTTGAACTATCACAAAGAATATAAGATTCTTTGCAATGAGCGAAGGCAGATTCTTTTACCTTTGCTTCTTGAACATCCGGAGTTGTGCAGCCTTGTTGGATTGTCAGGCCATTGCTGCCAAAAAATCCTTTTGTGAAATGAAATTTCTGTATTGCTTCGCAAGTGTCAGCTCCAATTAATGCTTCCGTATGCATCTTTACCATTCCACCCGGAAGATAAACTTCGAACCCACGATTGCAGAGTTTTCGTGCATGGGCAATCGCATTTGTTACAAACACGGCTTTAGAAGCCGAAATATATTCGATAATATATCCGGTCGATGTGCCGGCATCAAGATATACAACATCTTTGTCAGTGATTAGTGAGGCAGCATATTGTGCAATTGTAATTTTAGAATCACGGTTTAGAATTTCGCGTTCAGAGACGGAAATATCCTTCGTGATTTCCTTTGAGGATGCAAGTGCACCACCATGTACCTTTACTAATAATTGTTTTTTATCCAATTCTGTAAGATCTCTTCGAATTGTAGATTCAGATGCATCAAAAAGTTCCATTAATTCTTGCACGGTTGCTTTTCCATTTTCATTTACAAGCTTTAAAATCGCATTTTTTCTTTCATCAATCAGCATAATCCTTCGCCTGCCACTCAAAATGTGATTAAATATGCTCACATCGAGATAATGTAAGTTCTCACGAACATTACTTACTATTTCATCGTGTATGCTTTGGATTGACCGAAATCATATCTACTCACAAGTTCTTGTACACTCCACAGTCGTAAATTCCCGAAAATAGCCTTCGGTACATACTTACGTTTGCGTTTTAGTTATGCAACTTCGTAAGTTATCGCATCTCTCAAATTAAGTGCAGCATTGAAATCTCTGTCTTCGACATAACCGCAACTGCATTTAAACATTCTATCTGAAAGCTTTAAATCTTTTTTGACAGTGCCACAGCAGTGACAGGTTTTAGATGATGGATACCATCTGTCTACTACCCGAAGTTCGATTCCATTTTCATTGCATTTAGCTTGAAGCTTTGTTCTAAATTCATAAAACTTCTGTGAAGCAACAGCTTTTGAAAGATGTCTGTTTTTCATCATACCTTTTACATTCAAATTTTCAATCGTAATATAAGATGGTTTGGTTTTTGCTATCTCTGCGATTGTTTTATTGATGTAATCAGTACGAATATTATCTATTCTATGATGAAGTTTCTGTACCTTAAGCCTTTGTTTTTGTATATTTGTTTTTTGAGTGGACTCTCCTTTCTTTAAATTTTCATACTTTCGAGAAAGACTTCTCTGTTCTCGAATAAGTTGTTTTTCAAGTTTCTTTAATCTTGCAGATTTGTTAATGTTCTTATAAGTTTTACCATTAGAAACAATGGCAAAATCCTTTAATCCAAGGTCAATGCCAATTCCTGCATTGGAATTATTGGTTATCTTGTTATTTAAAATTTCTACAAGAACTGAAACATAGTATCTGTCAGCTTTCATTGAGACCGTGCCGCTTTTAATCACATATCCGTCTTTAGTTGTTGGAATATATCCTTTTTCTTTGATGCGAACCCAACCAAGTGACGGAATATTGATTCTGTGCCTTTCGCAACGACAATCTTTTGGATTATTCTTTACAAAATACATCTTTACGTCAGATTTGCCTTTCTTTTTGAAATTAGGAAAAGCACTCTCGTGATTAAAAAATCTTGCAAAAGCAGTTTGTCCGTTATTTACTGCCTGTGTTACTGCTTTTGAATAAACTTCCTTAATCCACGAATACTCTGGATGCTCAGAAAGATATTCATGGTTAAGCCAGACTCTAAACTTGTTACTACTCATAAACTTTTCACCATTGTCGTAAAGTTCTTTGTTATGAGCAAGATAGAAATTATAAATGAATCTACAAGTTCCTATCGTCTTATGAATCTTGACTTTCTGTTCCTCTGACGGATTTATTTCCGTCTTGAAGCTCTTTAGCAATTTCCACATCCCTTTCTATTTGTTTTTTATACTTACGAAGTCCGTACAACCTGCAAGAGAACACATGGAGTATTGAAACAATATCCTGCACGAGTTCTTCTTGTGGTGATAGTTCTTCATTGTTCACTACCACGATGGTCGTATTGAACTTCGTACAGAATTTTTCAAACCAGTCGTAACCAAATCTGATAAATCTATCTTTGTGAGTTACGATTATAGTTTTGATTTTTTGTTCCATCACTTCATCTAATAATTCGTTCCACTTTTTACGATTGTAATTAAGACCGCTTCCATAATCTTCAATACACTGGTCTACAATAATACCTTTGGCATTACAAAACTGTCGTAAAAATGTAACCTGGTTTTGTAAATCATCTTTTTGATTTCTTGTAGATACCCTGGCATAAATAACTACCTGACGTTGGTCATCTTCAGTATTTATTCCTTTGAATTGTAGATATTGGTCATAAGTGTAATAACGTCTATTAGTTGGAGTCCGGTTTGCCTTTAGAGTTCCTTCTCTATCCCAACGCTGTAATGTTTTTACAGATACACCTAACAGTTCAGCAAAATCTTTTGGCTTGTAATTTGTGATATTTGATGTGTTCATAATAATTTACTCCCTTGAGCATATTTAAACACATTTAATCACATTAGTCAATAAATCCGATTACTTAGGATACTCTCCTTCACTTTGAATGAATGATAATGACGGATTTTGATTCTTAATTCATTATAAAAGAATCAAAAATGAATGTCAAACAAAGGGAGATGAGCATTTTGCACGAAAACAAGGATTGAATTTTGTCTATATTTACATGAATGAATGTGACCGAAACTGATTGACAATGACTGAAAACGAGAATATAATCAAAGCATAAACTAAATCTCGTCAAAAACATTTAAAAAACGTCATAAGAAGGCAGGAGGGAATAACGAATGGTTTATACAGTAACATTTAACCCATCACTTGATTATATTGTGAATGTTTCTGATTTTAAATTAGGTCAGGTGAACAGAACAGAAAAAGAAGTGATGTTTCCGGGCGGAAAAGGAATTAACGTCTCCATCGTTTTAAAGAATCTTGGAATGGAAAGCACAATCCTGGGATTTACAGCAGGATTTACCGGTGAAGAGATTCAGAGAAGAGTCAAAGAAATGGGATGCGTAGAAAAACTGATTCCTATCGCAAATGGTTATTCAAGGATCAATCTAAAGCTTCGTTCCAACGAAGAGAGTGAGATCAATGGTATGGGACCGGTGATTGGAAAAGAAGATATCGACAAGCTTTATCAAATGTTAGATACATTAAAAGCAGGAGATGTACTTGTTCTTGCAGGAAGTATTCCGGCATCTATGCCATCTACAATGTACAGCGACATTATGGAATATCTTCAGGATAAAGAAGTTTTGATCGCAGTAGATGCAACAAAAGATTTGTTGGTAAATGTACTGCCATTTCATCCATTTGTAATCAAACCGAATAATTACGAGCTCGGAGAGATTTTCGATGTAACATTGAAAGATAAGAAAGATGTCATTGTTTATGCCAAAAAGTTACAGGAACAGGGGGCAAGAAATGTTCTGGTATCTATGGCAGGTGACGGAGCGGTGCTGGTTGCAGAAGATGGTTCTGTATATGAAAGCGAAGCTCCAAAAGGAAAGGTTGTCAATTCTGTAGGAGCAGGGGATTCAATGGTAGCAGGCTTTTTGTATGGATATTTGACGACAGAAAATTATGAGATAGCATTTAAAAATGGTGTTGCAACAGGAAGTGCGAGTGCATTTTCAGAAAATCTTGCAACAAAAGAAGAAGTGGAAGCAATTTTAAACACATTATAAAAAATGGGAGGTTTCAGTTATGAGGATTCGGGATTTCTGGGAGCTTTGTCTATGGCATTTAACTGTACACTGATGGCACCTCATGGTGGAATCTTTGTATTCCCTGTTGTGGGTAATCCAATCATGTATGTAGTTGCACTTGTTGCCGGAACTATTGTAGGCGCAATTTTACTTGGTATATTGAAAAAAACAGTAGAAAATGAGTAGAATCGTAAAAATGTACAGAGTTTTCGTAAAAATAAGCATAATATAAGAAAAAATGAATGAAATTTCATTATGAGTAAAATTAATGCTTGCCTTTTAAAAAGGTTTGAGTTATATTGAAAGCAGGAAATGAAACAGGGGCGTTCCAAGGATACTTGGAGTGCCTCTTTTTTTTCTGGACATAAATTATTTTGGGAAAAGGAGAAGAACAATGAGCACAGAATTAATTAATGTGGCTGACATTTTTGGAGAAAACGTATTTAACGATACGGTTATGCAGGAACGTTTACCAAAAAAGATTTATAAAAACTTAAAGAAAACAATTGAAGAGGGAAAAGAGCTGGATCTTGAGACAGCAGATGTCATTGCTCATGAGATGAAAGAATGGGCAATCGAAAAAGGAGCAACACATTACACACACTGGTTTTTACCATTGACAGGTGTTACAGCAGAGAAGCATGATTCATTTATTTCCGCTCCACTTCCAAGTGGAAAAGTACTGATGAGCTTTTCAGGAAAAGAGCTGATCAAAGGAGAGCCGGATGCATCTTCATTCCCATCAGGCGGACTTCGTGCTACATTTGAGGCAAGAGGATATACAGCATGGGATTGTACTTCACCTGCATTTGTCAGACAGGATGCAGCGGGAGCTACACTTTGTATTCCTACAGCATTCTGTTCTTATACAGGAGAGGCTCTTGATCAGAAGACTCCACTTCTTAGATCAATGGAAGCTATCAATACACAGGCACTCAGACTTCTCCGTTTATTTGGAAATACAACATCAAAAAAGGTAACTCCATCTGTTGGTGTTGAACAGGAATATTTCCTGGTTGATGCAGAGAAATTTATGCAGAGAAAAGATTTAATTTATACAGGACGTACATTGTTTGGAGCTATGCCTCCAAAAGGACAGGAGTTGGACGATCACTATTTCGGAACAATCCGTCAGAGAATTGCATCTTTCATGAGAGATGTTAACATTGAGCTGTGGAAAGTCGGTGTATCTGCAAAGACACAGCACAATGAGGTTGCACCGGCACAGCACGAGCTTGCTCCGATTTATGCAGAAGCGAATATCGCAGTAGATCACAACCAGATCATCATGCAGACATTGAAGAGAGTTGCATGTCAGCATGGTATGAAGTGTCTGCTTCATGAGAAACCGTTTGCGGGAGTCAATGGTTCAGGTAAACATGATAACTGGTCTATCACGACAGATGATGGAATCAATATGTTAGAGCCAGGTAAGACACCTCACGAAAATACACAGTTTTTACTTGTACTTGCATGTATTTTAAAGGCAGTATACAAACATGCAGATTTGCTTCGTCAGTCAGCAGCTGATCCGGGAAATGACCACAGACTTGGAGCAAATGAGGCACCACCGGCAATTATCTCTGTATTCCTTGGAGAACAGCTTGAGGATGTAAGACAGCAGCTGATCAGCACAGGTACAGCTACACACAGTTTGAAAGGTGGAAAATTGGAAACTGGTGTTGCAACACTTCCAGATCTTTCTAAAGATGCAACAGACAGAAACAGAACATCACCATTTGCATTTACAGGAAATAAATTTGAATTCCGTATGGTTGGCTCTCGTGACTCTGTCGCAAATCCAAACATCGTACTGAACACAATCGTTGCAGAAGCATTTGCGGATGCTTGTGACGTTCTTGAGAAGGCAGATGACTTTGAACTTGCAGTACATGACCTGATCAAAGAATACATGGTCGAAAGTGATAAAGTTGTATTTAACGGAAATGGTTATTCTGATGAGTGGGTAGCAGAAGCAGAGAGACGTGGACTTCCAAATATTAAGTCTATGGTAGAGTCTATTCCTGCAATTACAACAGATAAAGCAGTTGCATTGTTCGAGAGATTTAGTGTGTTTACAAAAGCCGAGCTTGAATCACGTGCAGAGATTGAGTATGAAGCATATGCGAAAGCAATCAATATCGAGGCTCGCACAATGATCGATATGGCAAGTAAACAGTTTATCCCGGCTGTTATGAAATATACAAAACAGCTTGCGGATACAGTGATCGCTGTAAAAGAAGCAGGAGTGGACGCAGAAGTTCAGTCAGAAGCACTTGCAGAAGTTTCAGTACTTTTAAAAGAAACAAAAGAAGCACTTGCTACATTAAAGAAAGTAACAGAAGAAGCAGCAGAAAAAGAAGAAGGAGAAGTTCAGGCAACATACTATCATTCAGAAGTTGTTCCTGCAATGGAAGCACTTCGTGTGCCGGTTGACAAGCTGGAAATGATCGTGGACAAAGAAGCTTGGCCAATGCCTTCTTATGGAGATTTGATCTTCGAGGTTTAATACATAAAAAATATATAAGGTCAGAAGTTCTGATAACAAAGAGAAGCGGATTCCGAAATGGAGTTCGCTTTTCCTGTTACATTATAAACTGACAAAACAACTAAGATTCTGTTATAATTATAAACAGTGATAATTAAACGGAGGAAATGGTATGGAAATGTATCAGGAATTATTAAAAGAGACGGAGAAAAATGGAAGTGCAGCACTGATAACTACATTGGGAGAGTCATTAGAAAAGAATGTGTTTCGAAAAGAAGAGGCATCTGAGATTATCCAAAATGCGGTCGAGGAAGCGAAAATGGAAGGGGAACCGCGTCTTGTAGAAGCCGGTGATAAAAAGTATTTTGTAGAACCATTTTGCCGTGAAGAGCGCCTGATTATTCTTGGAGGGGGACATGTAGGACTGGCACTGGCAGAGTTTGCTGCAAGAACCGGTTTTCAGGTATGTGTGGTGGACGACAGACCATCATTTGCAAACACAGTGCGTTTCCCATGGGCAGCAGAAGTATTGTGTGAGGGATTTGCAAGTGCAATTGAAAAGCTTCAGATAAATGAATATGACTACATTACAATTCTTACAAGAGGACATAGACATGATGGGGACTGTCTGCGTGCATTGTATAAACAGAAAAAAAGTGCATATCTTGGTATGATTGGTTCCAGAAGACGAGTAAAACAGTTGAAAGAACAGCTTCACGAAGAAGAGAACATTTCACAGGAATGGTTAGATTTTATTCATTCCCCAATTGGATTGAGCATTGGAGCAGTCAGCCCGGAAGAAATTGCGATTGCAATTTTAGCAGAAATCATTCAGGTGAAGCGTACAGAACAGAGAACAGATAAGGTAATGTCGTCTGATGTGGATATGAGAGTGATGGAACGATTGGCTAACCCGGATGAAAAAAGAAAAGAACAAGGGAAGGCCGTTGTGACAATCATTGAGACAAAAGGTTCTACACCGAGAAAATCAGGAGCAAAGATGATCGTATATGAAGATGGTACAATTGAAGGTACAATCGGAGGTGGATGTGCAGAGGCAGGCATATCACAGACAGCAAGACAGATTATTCAAAAAGGCGGTTATCTGATCCAGCATATAGATATGACAGGAGCAGTAGCGGAAGATGAAGGAATGGTTTGTGGCGGTGTTATGAAAGTGTTAATTGAGAAGGCATAAAAGACAGCAGTGACAGGATGGAGGAAGTTATAGAAGATGCAGTCAGCAGTAGAATTAAAACAGTTATTAGACAGAATTGATCACAGAGGATATCCGGCATATAAAGATACAAAAGGACAATATCAGTTCCAAGGATATGTCTTTTCCATTGATCATGTGCAGGGAGACCCATTTGCATCCCCATCAAAGGTGAGTGTGCAGGTGAAGGGGAGTACAGCAGGATTTCCGGAAGAATTATATAAAGGCAGACACCAGAGGGCAGCGCTGCAAGATGAGATGACGCGTCAGTTTTACCGTGCAATTCAAAAGTATGCTTTTCGGGCAAAAGGCTCCGGGAAAAGCGGATTGATATCCGTGAGTAAATGTGGCCAGGAAGTGTTGGAACGTACTGCGTGTGAAATAAATCCGAAAAACGGAGATGTTAAGCTTCGTTTTGAAGTGGGATTTCCGGCAAATGGACGCACGATCAATGCACGAGAATTGGAAAAGATTGTATTTGGATTTCTTCCGGAGTGTGTAGAACAGAGCTTGTTTTATAAAAATTGTGATAAGAAACGTGTTCGTTCTATAATTGATCTTGCAGAGGATCAGCAATATATCAGAGACGAATTAGAAAAGAATGATTTGATTGCATTTGTGGCAAATGGAGCAATCCTTCCGAGAGAATCCGGTGTTTCGGATAAACCGATGAAGGGGGCAGTGAGATTTCAGTCGCCAAAGGAAATGGAAGTTACCATGAAATTGCCACACAAAGGAGAAATCTCCGGGATGGGAATCCGGCGAGGTATTACATTGATTGTCGGTGGTGGCTATCACGGAAAATCAACGTTGTTAAAAGCATTGGAACTGGGTGTGTATAACCATATCCAGTGGGACGGAAGAGAGTATGTGATCACGAAAGACGATGCAATGAAGATTCGGGCAGAAGATGGAAGAAGCATCAAAAAAACGGATATTTCGATGTTTATTAATGACCTTCCAAATGGAAAGGATACGAGAGGATTTTACACAGAAGATGCAAGTGGAAGTACGTCGCAGGCGGCAAATGTTATTGAAAGCATGGAAGCCGGGGCAAGTGTGATGCTGATTGATGAAGATACAAGTGCGACTAATTTCATGATTCGTGACGAATTGATGCAAAGAGTCATTCATCGGGATATGGAGCCAATCACTCCATTTATCGACCGAATTTTAGAACTGTATCAGGTATATGGCATTTCTACGGTGATAGTAGCAGGTAGTTCAGGTGCATATTTTCATATTGCGGATACGATCATCCAGATGGATCGTTACGAGCCAAAAGAGATTACAAAGCTGGCAAAAGAGACTGCGAAAGATTTCCCGGCGATGAGCGGGATGGAAAATCCGGCGGAAAAACCGGTTTTCATAAGATGTCCAAGACAAGGCAGAGGATTTAAACCGAATGACAGAATCAAAATGAAAACGATGGGAAAAGAGATGGTTCAACTTAATCGGGAGAACATTGATCTTAGATATGTGGAACAATTGGCAGATACCGAGCAGGTCAGTGCATTAGGATACTGTGTGAGATATGCGGAAAAACATTTATTCCAGGGAAAAGATACCATACAAAATGTAGTGGATAAACTGGAAGAAAAGATTTGCAGGGAAGGTCTTTCGAGTCTTTGTGAGAGTAATGCAAGTGTGGCAAATCTTGCAATGCCAAGAAGACAGGAAATATTTGCATGTCTGAATCGATATCGGGGGTTAAATCTATGAGATTTTTTCATTTATCTGATCTGCATATTGGAAAGCAGCTTCATTCATATAGTCTGAAGCAGGATCAGGAGCATATTTTGCAGGAAGTAGTATCTTATGCAGAAAAAATAAGACCGGATGCAATTGTATTTGCCGGTGATATTTATGATAAATCGGTGCCGTCTGCGGAAGCTGTGAGGATATTTGATGAGTTTCTTACAAAGCTTTCGAGTCTGGAACCGGCGATTCCGATTTTGATAATCGCAGGAAATCATGATTCTGCACAGAGGCTGAATTATGCCAGTCAGATATTGAAACGGCAGAACATTTATATAGCTGGAAATGTACCGGAAACAGAGGATGAATATTTAAAAAAACTGACTTTACAGGATGAAGAAGGCAAGGTGAATTTTTATTTTCTTCCGTTTTTGAAGCCGGGATATGTCAGAGGTGTGTTTGATGAAGAGATTCCGGAGAGTTATGAAGCGGCGGTAAGGAAAATACTGGAGCGGGAACATATTGATTGGAATGAGAGAAATGTATTGATATCTCATCAGTTCTATGCAGGAAGCGGACAGAAGATGGAGCGGTCAGAGTCTGAGACGGCATCGGTGGGCGGTCTGGATCTGATTGACAGCAGTTGCGTACAGAATTTTGATTATGTGGCACTGGGACATTTGCATGGGGCACAAAGAGCGGGAGCAGAGCATATCCGTTATTGTGGAACTTTGTTAAAATATTCGGTTAGTGAAGCGAATCAGAATAAAACACTGCACTTAATTTCAATTGGAAAAAAAGAAGATGCAGTACAGGTAGAAGAACTTCCATTACATCCGCTTCGGGATGTGCGAAAAGTAAGAGGAGAGCTCGAAGAAATCATTGCGGATGCGAAGCTTGAGAATAAAGATGATTATATCAGTGTGACATTGACAGATGAGGTGGATCCATATAAACCAAAAGAGCAGCTAGAGAGAGTATATTCGCATATTTTGGAAGTACGTATGGATAATACAAGAACCCGAAAAAAACTAGAAGAGTTTGAAGAGGAAGCAGTGGTGTCAGACCCGCTGACTGTATTTGAAGAATTTTTTGAGGAAATGCAGGGAAGAGCGATGAATGAGGAAGAGAAGTCCCTTCTTGTAGAAGTATTAGAAGAAGCAGGAGAGTGAGAAAATGAGACCAGTCAAATTAATAATGTCAGCATTTGGTTCTTATGCAGGAGAGGAGATTGTTGATTTTTCAAAATTAAATACAGGACTTTTTCTCATTAGTGGGGATACCGGTGCGGGAAAGACAACTATATTTGATGCGATCACATATGCACTCTACGATAAGACAAGCGGTGGAAAACGTGAAGGAAATATGATGCGAAGCCAGTATGCTGAGGATGATGTGGAGACTTATGTGGAGTTTACATTTATATATAGAGAGCAGATTTATACCATCCGAAGAAATCCAGAATATCAAAGACTTGGAAAACGGCGTCTGGCAGATGGTTCTCCACGTTACGTGAAAGAAACTTCAAAGGTAAGTCTGCTTATGCCGGATGGAAAAGAATTCAGGGGAAAGAAACGGGAAATTGATGCAAAGATTGAAGAAATCATGGGATTGGATGCAAATCAGTTTATGCAGATTGCAATGATTGCGCAGGGAGATTTCTTAAAACTATTACATGCTGAATCAAAAGAACGAAAACTGATATTTTCAAAAATATTTCAGACTAATTTGTACTATCGGGTTGAGGAAAAACTAAAAGAACGTGCAAAGCAGCTTTATATTCAGGTGGAGGAAACTAGAAAAGATATATTGAGAGAGATGGAGCGGGTAGAACTGCCGGACGAAATAGAAGATGGGGAAGAACTGGAAAAGAGATGGCTGCTCTTATCGAATCTTGATATGCCTCCAATTGAGGAAGTGATGGATTGTCTGAGAGACATTGTGGAAATAGGCAAGAACTGGGAGAAAGAATCCGAGAAGCAGACCAATGCATTGCAAAAAAAAATCGAGACATTAAATCTTCAGATTCAAAGACAAGAGGAAATCAATACATTGTTCCAAGCATTGGAGAAGGCGCAGCAGGAGGAAGAAAAATTAAAGGAAAAAGCGTCAGAGACCGTATTGCTTAAAGCCCAGATTAAAGAGAGTAAATCTGCACAGAAGATTCTGGTGGAAGAACTGAAATTGCAGAAATTAAAGGCAGAATATGAGAAGGTTGAAAAGGCAGTAGGTGAATTAAAAGAATGGTTTGAAAATGTGATGCAAAAAGAATTAAAGTTGCAGGAAATTTATGAGAAATCACAGGAAATGTGGGAGAACAATAACGATTCACTGCAAAAACAGATCATTTGTCTATCTAATCTACTGCCGCATTATGAGAAAATCCGAAAGCTGGAACAGGATAAAGAAAATGCAGTTGTGATTTTGAAAAAACATATGGAAAACAGCAGAATGGCATCTGAGAAATATGAAAATCTATATCAGCAATTTTTTGAAGAGCAGGCCGGAATTTTGGCAGGACAGCTAAAAGAGGGAAGAGCGTGTCCGGTGTGCGGCTCCTTGACACATCCACACCCTGCAAGGATTAACCAGGATGCGCCGAATCAGCAGCAGGTAGAGAGAGCAAAGCAGGAGCGTGATGCTGCAGAGAAAAAACGTTCACAGGCGACAGAAGGTTTTCAGCAGATTCAGGGAGAATTAAAATCAGAATATGCACAGCTTGAGGAAGTTCTGGAGATGCAAAAGAAGGATGCAGAAGAAAGATGGGACGAAGAGCGTGTCAGGGAAAAACTAAAGGTCTTAAAACAAGAGCGTAATATTTTGCAGTCGGACTATGAAAAAGCACAGAAAAATATGCAAACGTTCAATGAAGAAAAAACGCACAAGAAAGGTCTGTTAGAGAGCAGAAAAGAGCAGCGCTTTGAGCTTGAGCAGAGTATATCTGAACAAACAAAAGTGTGGGCGCAGGTATTTGAGGCAGAAAAATTTCAGAGTATAGAAAGCTATGAACAGGCAAAGACCGAAATTTCTAAGATAGAAAAGCGGGAAGAGGAAATTCAAAAATATGAACAGGAATGTGTTCGCGTTCAGACAACGATTCAGAATCTGAAAGAACAGACGGCGTCAAAACAGCGGATAGATGTGAAAGAAGAACAGGAAACAGCAGCGAAATATCAGACCGAGTGGAAGGAATGGAAAGCAAAGCATCTGGCAAGACATAGTGTGCAGAATAAAAATAAAGAGGCACAAAAGAAATTGAAGAGCTATGCAGAAAAATCCGGCATACTTCAAAAGCAGTATGAAATGGTTGGAAACTTAAGCAGGACTGCAAATGGAAATTTGGCAGGAAGTGCAAAATTAGACTTCGAAACATATGTGCAGCGGAAATATTTCAAACAGATTATCGCAGCGGCGAACAGAAGGCTTGTAAAAATGACTTCCAATGAATTTATTTTACAGTGTCGGGAAGTGAAAAACTTAAGCAGCAGAGGAGAGGCCGGTTTGGATTTGGATGTGTACCATATGGTAAGTGCAACTACAAGAGATGTAAAGACATTGTCCGGTGGAGAGTCCTTTATGGCAGCACTTGCAATGGCATTGGGACTTTCTGATATAATCCAAAATACAGTGGGAGCAGTACAACTTGAGACGATGTTTGTAGATGAAGGGTTTGGTTCATTAGATGATGAAGCAAGAGAACGTGCAGTACAGATACTCAAAGAGCTGGCGGGAGAAAAAACTCTTGTGGGAATCATTTCACATGTAAATGAACTGAAAGAAGAAGTAGACTGGCAGCTACAGGTAAGAAAGACCGAAAAAGGCAGCCAGGCAAGATGGAATTTTTAATAGGTGCCAACGGGGACCAATGGGGACGGGGTTAGTGGCTTTTTTGCGAGCAAAAAAGCCACTAACCCCGTCCCCATTGGCACTCCCCTCACTTTCAAAACATCCTCACATTTCTAACACAGAACGTTCACAAAAATCTGTTACCTTTGTATCAGTTTGATAGATTAGGGAGGTAAAGCGTTGATAGAGGTAAAAGATTTAGTGAAAAAATACGGAAGTCATCTGGCTGTGGACCATTTAAGTTTTACATTGGAATCAGGTAAGATTTATGGTTTTCTGGGGCCAAATGGTGCCGGGAAATCTACAACAATGAATATCATGACAGGATATCTGGGTGCGACACAGGGAAGTGTTCTGATTGACGGGCATGACATTTTGAAGGAGCCGGAAGAGGCGAAGAAACATATCGGGTATCTGCCGGAGCTTCCACCATTATATATGGATATGACAGTACAAGAATATTTGGAATTTGCGGCAGAGTTAAAGAAATTGCCAAAAGAGAAAAGAGAATCCGATATCAGTGAAGTAATGAAATTGACAAGACTTCAGGATGTTTCAGATCGTCTGATCAAGAATCTTTCAAAAGGATATAAACAGAGAGTTGGGCTGGCACAGGCTATTTTAGGGTTTCCGGAGATTATTATTTTGGATGAGCCTACAGTTGGGCTGGATCCAAAACAGATTATAGAAATTCGTGAGCTCATCAGAACACTCTCAAAGAAGCATACCGTTATTTTAAGTTCACATATTCTTGCAGAGGTAAGAGAGGTATGTGATTATATTCTGATTATTTCAAAAGGGAAATTAGTTGCAAGCGATACACCGGAGAATCTGGAACTGTTAAGAAACGGAGCATCCAGCCTGGAGTTAGAGGTGAAAGCTGCACCGGAGACTGCTCGGGCAATTTTGTCAACAATTGATGACATTGATGCGATGGAAATGCATAGTGAAAATGAAAATCTTACGAGAGTAAAGCTTGAGACAAAAAATGGGGCAGATATCCGTGAAGCAATATTTTATGCATTTGCAGAAGAAAAGTGCCCATTATTGGAAATGAAGACTGCAAAGGCAAGTCTGGAAGACATCTTTATGGAACTGACACAGAAGGAGGAATCGAACGATGCTGGCAATTTATAAAAGAGAATTCAAGTCCTATTTCCAGTCTATGGTGGGATGTGTTTTTGTTGCATTTCTCGTTGCATTTACGGGAATCTATTTTACCGCATATAATTTGAACGCAGGATATCCGTATTTTTCTTATACATTGTCTGGCTCGCTGATCGTATTTATTGTAGGGATTCCGCTTATCACGATGAGAAGCTTTGCGGAGGAAAGAAAAAACAAAACAGATCAGTTGTTGTTGACGGCACCGGTGAGTCTTACAAAGATTGTGTTAGGAAAATATTTGGCAATGATTTCAGTTGTCGCAATCCCAAATCTTATCTTTTGTCTCTTTCCGCTATTGATCAAGATGAATGGAACAGCATACTTAAAGACAGATTATATTTCAATCGGAGTCTTTTTCCTTTTAGGATGTGTTTATGTAGCAATAGGGATGTTTATGTCAGCATTGACAGAGAGCCAGATGATTGCATTTATCACAACATTCGGGCTTTTATTGATATTATATCTGTGGAACGGAATCATCGGATTTCTCCCATCCTCTGCGATTGGTTCGCTGATCGGCTTGATTGTTGTTTTCACGATCATAATTGCTTATGTTTATCATATGACAGAAAACTGGATGCTTAGTGCGGTTTTAGAAGTGCTCGGTATTGTAGCGAGTGTTGCTACATACATTGTGAAATCCAGTTTATTTGAAAACCTGTTAACAAAAATACTCGGAAAGCTTGCATTGGCAGACGTATTTACGGATATTACGAATAATCATATTGTTGATATTACAGGAATTGTACTGTATTTGTCTGTAATTGCGATATTTATTGTTCTGACGATACAGGCAATCCAGAAGAGACGTTGGAGTTAGGAGGTTCGGGCTGTGGAAAAGATTAAGAAATTATTTCAGACAACAGGAACGAAACAAGGCTCATTTAGCATAGGAGTAACGGCAATTGTAATAGCGATTGTAGTAGTTGCGAACATGATCATAGGCCAGTTACCTGAAAAATATCGAAATATTGATGTGAGCAGCACAAAAATATATGAAATCAGTGATACAAGTAAAGATTTGCTGAAAGAACTGGATCACAAAGTAACATTGACAGTACTGGCTGTGAAGGATGAGACAGATGATCGTATTACAACATTTTTAAGTAAGTATGCAGGACTTTCAAAAAATGTTTCTGTAAAATGGATTGACCCGGTGTTGCATCCGTCTGCATTGACAGAGAATAATGCAGAAAAAGATACAATTGTTGTAAAATGTGAAGACACAGGAAAAAGTACGACAGTAGCATTTAGTGACATCATCGTGCAGGATATGTCATCCTATTATTATACAGGAAGTGCATCGGAATCAGAGTTCGATGGAGAAGGTCAGCTGACAAGTGCGATCAATTATGTGATAAGTGATGCCAGCCAGACGGTTTATAGAACATCTGGGCATGGAGAGTCTACATTTTCAACAACGATATCAGATTTAATGAAGAAGAACAATTATAATGTAGAGGAATTGAATTTGGTTATGAATACAGAAATCCCGGATGACTGTGACCTCCTTATGATGTATGCACCGACAAATGATCTGTCACAGGAAGAGGCGGACGTCATGAAGAATTATCTGAAGTCCGGTGGTAAAGTGATGCTGATCCTTGGAGATACAACTTCAGAGCAATTGCCGAATTTAATGGGTATTTTATCTGATTACGGAATGAAAGAAGCCGATGGATATATCGCAGATCCAAAGCGCTGCTATCAGGGAAATGCATACTATCTCTTCCCACAATTATCTGTGTCCGGGGACATGGCAAATGGAATTTCATCTCAGATGGTTCTTCTTGTAAATACACATGGTCTGGAATTGAGTGACCCTGCAAGAGATACGATTTCAGTAAATGCATTTATGTCTACAACAAATAATGCATATGCGGTGACGGAGGATGCGCAGACAGAAGGCAGTTATACACTTGGAGCCGTCGCGACAGAGAGTATCAGTAAGGATGATGGAGATGATGCTGAGGATGAAAATAGTACAGACGACAGCGAGACACTGGAGAGCCGTCTGACAGTGATTTCTTCAGCAAGTATGATTGATTCTCAGATTACAGATGCATTTACGACATTAGAAAATACAACATTATTTATGAATGCAGTGACAGCAAACTTTGATGGTGTCAAAAATATTTCCATTGAGCCAAAAAGTCTTTCCGTAGAACATAATACAGTGCAGCATTCAGGTCTTTTGAGTCTGCTGGTAATCTTCGGGGTTCCAATCGTATTTTTAATTGGTGGATTTTCAGTATGGTATCGCAGAAGAAAAGCGTAATTAAAAATTAAAATCTGAATAGAAAGAAAGGCGTGCCGTATGGATAAAAAGAAAAAGCAGATGTGCATACTTTGTGGAGTGTTACTTCTCTTGCTGGTAGTATATTTTGGAATTCAGACAATGATAAAGCATCAGGAGAAGAAAACAAAGGAAGAAAAAGAAGCATCGACAATTTATATAACAGATGTAGAAGATGTGTCTCTGATTAATTACGATGTCGGAGAGGGGACGCAAACATTTGAAAAACAGGATGGAAACTGGGTCTATGTAAAAGACCCGGATTTTCCGTTAGACGAGAGCTATCCGGAACAGATTGTAGAAACCTTTGGAAAGTTGAAAGCAGAACGTGAGTTGGAAGACGGAGATGAGCTTGCAGATTATGGTTTGGATGACCCGGCTTATCGGATTCAATTGACAGATGAAAATGGAGATAAGACATCGGTTTATTTTGGAAATGATTCCGGGGATGATTCATATTATGTAACGGTGGATGATACAAAGAAGGTCTATACAGTAAACATCGAGGTGCTCCAGGACTTACAGCATAGTCTGGAAGATATGGCGAAGTTAGATGAATACCCGACGATTGGAAGCGGTAATCTTAAGAAAGAAGTTATTACACAGAACGGACAGACAACCATATATGATTCGGAAAATGATGACGATACCGAGAACATCGCAGCAGTAGCAGGAGGACTCGGAGTAGTGAGTCTGGATAAAGTTGCGGAGTATTCTGTGGAAGACGAGCATTTGTCAGAGTATGGGCTGGATGAAAAATCCAGAATTACAGTAGAAGCAACCTATTCAGAAGAGAAAAAAGAAAAGGTGCTGACTCTTTATATTGGAAAAGAGGATGGCAATGGAAACCATTATGTGATGATCAACGATTCAAAGATTGTATATTTGATTTCAACAGAAATATGTAACAACATTTTGAATGTAGAGGATTAAGAAACATTTTCAGTGTGTTAAAAAGCAGCGTGGCAAATGTTTTAAGAAACATTTTAGAAATAATTTATTGACTTTCAGTTAAAAAGAGAGGAAAATGTCCTTCTATAGGAAAGCGAGGTTGAAATCAATGAGAGATAAAATGATGCGGTTTTTGCAGGGAAGATATGGAGTGGATGCATTGTCAAAATGCTTACTTGGAATTGGATTGATAGCCGTGATACTGGCAGGATTTTTTGGAGGAAAGGCTGCAGGAAATATATTGTATATCCTTGGATGGGCTGCAATCATTTATTGCTATTTTCGTATATTTTCAAAAAACATAACAAAACGTTATGCGGAGAATCAAAAATATCTCGCAAAGACATATAAGCTTCGTAGTTTTTTCTACAAGCAGAAAGAACTGATGAAACAGAGAAAAGTTTATCATATTTATAAATGTCCGAGTTGTAAGCAGAAAATCCGCATTCCGAGAGGAAAAGGAAAGATTGAGGTGCGTTGCCCGAAGTGTGGAACGACATTTATAAAGAAAAGTTGATGTATAAGTGAATCATGAGAACGTTGGAAAACGGTGCCAAAGATTATTGGTGCCGTTTTCTGAAATTACAAATGCGGTAGAAACGGAGAAAAGAGATGATAGATCCATATCAGATACTTGGGGTGTCGCAAGATGCGTCAGAAGATGAAATAAAAAAAGCATATCGTTCGTTGAGTAGAAAGTATCATCCGGATGCGAATATTAACAATCCAAATAAAGAAGAAGCAGAAGCTAAATTCAAGGAAGTGCAGCAGGCATATCAGAAGATTATGGATGAGCGTGCGAGAGGATATTCCGGAGGTGCCACATACGGGAATGGAAGTCCGTTTGGTGACATGTATGGCAATCCATTTGGCGGTGCATATCAGGGCAATCAAGGTGGAGCAGGTGCTTCGGGAGAGTCAGAGACAGACATGCATCTTCGTGCAGCTGCAAATTATATTCAAAGTGGACATTTTACAGAAGCATTGAATGTATTAGATGGAATCAAAGAAAGAAGAGCATTGTGGTATTTTTACAGTGCGTCAGCAAATTCCGGAGTTGGAAATAATGTGACCGCACTCGAACATGCACAAAAGGCGGTAGAATTGGAACCGAATAACCTGCAGTACCAGATGTTGTTGCAGCGTCTCCAAGGTGGCGGTGGCTGGTATCAGCAGAGACAGGGGATGTACGGATATCCTGTTGGAACAGGTGACGCATGTATGCGGGCATGTATTGCTACAGCATTGTGTAATCTGTGTTGCGGTGGAGGGTGCTGTTATGTGCCAATTTCTCCGGGCGGAGGTTACGGTGGAAGATTTATGTAACTAATAGGTAACTAACAGGGACGGAGTTTAGAGCCAGTTTGGGACGGAGTTTGGTGGCTTTTTTGTGAACAAAAAAGCCACCAAACTCCGTCCCCAACTGGCTCTAAACTCCGTCTCTATTTGTATATTTTGCCAAAGAATCTATAGATACTATATGTGGATTTGTAAGACTTTTTTTGAAGAAAGTATTTACAAACCACACAAAACAATATATAATACAAACATAAACCACATGAAACAATATAAAAAACGACATAAACCACATAAAACAACACACAATGTGGATGCATAAACATAAGGAGGAACAGGTAATATGAAAATTTTAGATTCTAAATTCGTACAGGACTTTATTAAAATGGCAAATGATGGTTATCTTCAGGGATGGCATGAGAGAAATGGTGGAAACTTAAGTTATCGTTTGAAACCGGAAGAGGTTGAGATGATCAGACCTCGTTTGAATGCACCGGGAGAATGGACAGCTATCGGAACAGAAGTACCTGGATTGGCAGGAGAATTTTTCCTTGTGACAGGAAGTGGTAAATATTTCAGAAACATTATCGTAGACCCGGAAGTGTGTCTTGCAATTATCGAACTGGATGAGGCAGGAGTTAATTACAGAATTCGTTGGGGACTGGTAGAAGGTGGAAGACCTACAAGTGAGCTCCCAACTCATTTGATGAACCATGAAGTAAAGAAAAAACTGACAAACGGAAGACATCGTGTTATTTATCATGCACATACAACAAATACAATTGCACTGACATTTGTTCTTCCATTGGATGACCAGGTATTTACAAGAGAACTTTGGGAGTCAGCAACAGAGTGTCCGGTTGTATTTCCAGACGGAGTAGGTGTAGTAGGCTGGATGGTTCCGGGAGGAAGAGACATTGCAGTTAAGACAGCAGAATTGATGAAAAAATATGATGTAGTTATATGGGCTCATCATGGTATGTTCTGCTCAGGAGAAGATTTTGACCTGACATTTGGTTTGCTTCATACAGTAGAAAAATCTGCTGAGATTCTTGTTAAAATTCTTTCTATGTCACCAAAGAAACTTCAGACAATTACACCGGATAACTTCCGCTCATTGGCTAAAGATTTCAAGGTAAGCCTTCCAGAAAAATTTTTATATGAGAAAAAGAAATAATTGATCCAAACAGGGACGGAGTTTTCTGGCTTTTTTCGTAGAAAAAAAGCCAGAAAACTCCGTCCCTATGTGGTATAATGATAAAATATTAAAACATCTTGGAGGAATCAATGAAAACAAAGAGGTTGGATCAATTACAATTTTTAAGATTTATTGCATTTGGATTTATATTTCTTTTTCATGCATTTGGAAGTAATTTGGAACCACACTTATATACTACGAATGCAGCCTATGCAATGGTAAGCTTCTTCTTTATATTATCAGGATTTGGTTCGGGATATTCGTCAGCAGATAGAAGAGAGAAACCGACAGTGAAAGCAGTTTGCTATCATTTGTGGAAAAAAATAAAGAAGATTTATCCATTATTGTTTGTAACAACTATTTACTTTGTATTACAGTCCGACTTGCCACAGGCAATCAATACAGGGAATTTGGAATTGTTGAAAGAAAATGGATGGAATTTAATGAAATGCCTTCTTATGATTCAATCTTGGGGAAATCCGTTCCTCTTTTATAATGGTGTTACATGGTTTATATCTACAATTTTATTTTTGTATCTCTTTGATCTGCCGGTAAGATATTATTTAGATAAGGCTCATGAAAAGAAAAATGAGAAGACAATACTTATATCATTGAGTGTGGTTTTTGCAATTGCAATTTTCACGATAGCAACCTTGGCGAAAAACAGAGTAGATATCGGATATTGCCTCTATGCATTTCCACCATCACGGATATTAGAGTATTTGCTGGGAATGTGCATGGGAAGATGCTTGTATCGAATAAATAGTGAGAGGAAGTCAGATGGAAATATTGTTGTGTTTACCATAGTAGAAGGCTTTGCATTACTTTTATGGGTGGTATTATTTACACTTCCAATCTCGGTTAATTCATATAGCATGCAGACATATTGGCTTATACCAAATGTTTTTGTATTAATCATTATGGCAATGGGAATGGGAGGATTCTCGAAGCTGTTTAGCATGAAACTGCTGAAGGGTGTAGGAGATATAAGTATGGAATGCTATTTGCTGCATCAACCAGTATTGATGACATATATGGCATTCGTTCAGATGGAAAATACAATAAGAGGGACGTTGTTTTATATCATATTTAATCTGGGATTTATAATGCTTTTAGCAATGATGATTCACAAAAAGCAGTGAGCAGATAGAGTGTGTTAAGAGAAATAGGAAAATAAAATGGAAGCAAAAGAAGAAGTTTATCAGTATATCAAAGAAAATCGAAAAGAGGGTGTAACAGCTCAAGATATAGCAGAAATATTTGGAATAAAAAGAAATGTTGCATCACATTATTTGAATTGTTTAGAGAAAGACGGAAAATTGCAAAAAGGACAGACCAGACCAGTTCATTTCTCAATTTCGACAAATGAAGACGATTTGGAAAAATCAGGTTATATGGAATCAGATGTGAAAGAAACAGAACATAATAATTCGGTGTTTTCCGGTCTTATAGGCTGTAATGGTTCTATGGAACAGGTGATTGAAAAATGTAAGGCTGCTGTGAATTATCCGGTAAATGGACTAACGATGATTATTTGTGGTGCAAGTGGTGTAGGTAAAAGTTATCTGGCCTCATTAATACATCAATATGCAATGGAAGTTGGTGCTATAGAAAAAGATGCTCCGTTTGTAGTATTAAACTGTGCTGATTATGCAAACAATTCAGAATTATTATCTTCGGTATTATTTGGTCATGTGAAAGGCGCGTTTACGGGTGCGAATGAAGAGAAACAAGGATTGTTGGCAGAAGCGGATGGGGGATATCTTTTCTTAGATGAGGTTCATAATCTGTCGGCTGAAAATCAGGAAAAGTTATTTTTATTCATTGATTCGCAAAAATATAGAATGCTTGGAGATAGTAAAAACTGGCAGAAAGCAAAAGTACGTTTGTTGTTTGCCACAACAGAAGATATTCAGAGTACGTTACTTGCAACATTTAGAAGAAGAATTCCGTTTGAAATTCGAATTCCAGATTTTCTGGAACGTTCCTATGGAGAACGCTTTCTGCTTGTATCAACATTTTTTCAAAGCGAAGCTGAAATATTGAAGAAAAATCTTTGTGTAGATTCTACGCTTTTCAAAAATTTATTGAACTTGCATGAAGAAGGAAATATCGGAGCAGTAAAAAGTAAAATAAAAGTATTATGTGCACAGGCTTACAGCCAGCAGAAAGCAGAAGAATTAAAAATCAGTTCGCTGGGAGAACAATCATCTGAGAATTTCTATTTTTACTGGAATCGTCCGGAGAAGAAAAAGTGGATGTCTTCGTACCAGATTTTTAGCAATATAACAGAGTGTTTTGCACCGGGAATGAATTATTCGCAAATAGGCGAAGCGTTGGATTTGTTTTTACATACAGTTTCAAAGCGAGTTGAGGAAAATGAAAAAGAAAATAATTTTTGTCAAATTCCTCCGTTTCAGTACTACAAAGAAAGATGCAAAAATACAATCAACAAGATATTAAAAAGTTATGGTTATCAGCTAAATGAATTAGAAGTAGAAGAATTTTATAAGATTATCATTGCAATATTGTTCGACGAGACTTTTGTTGGAATCGCGTTTAAAATTAGCGGATACGAAAAGAAAAAATATCGAAAATACGAGCTTATGGTCAGTAGGATATTAGATGTTGTGCTAGAAGAATGTAGCGACAGTGTCAGAGGATTTCTGCAGGTGATTTTAACCGTGTGGATGTCAAAAAAAGTGAAGGTGAAATCCAAAATTAATGCATTGATTTTAATGCATGGAGAACATAGTGCATCAAGTATGGCGAGTCTGGCGAATGAAATGATAGGAGATTATGTCTATGAGGCATTCGATATGCCAATACAGGTGCATACAGAAGAATTGATCGTTAAAGTAAATGACTATGTAAGAGATATTGAGACAAATGACGGACTTGTCCTTTTAGTAGATATGGGTTCATTAGAAAGAATGTATGATAAGATTTCTCGAAATGTAGATGGAGATCTTGTTATTGTAAATAATGTTACGACCTCTCTTACATTGGAGGTTGGATTTAGTTTATATGACAAAGCAGATATATATCATATCACACGGATAGAGATGTCACAGTTTAATTCGAAGATGCAATATTATAAAGGCATATCGCAAAAACCGAATATTATCGTGTCATGTATATCCGGAGAAGGAATTGCAGTAGAGATAAAAGAAATCTTAAGTAAATATGTGGATGAGGAAAAAATCGACATTATAACGATGGATTATTCAGAACTAAAAAGGCAGTTGAATCGGGGGAATACAGAAGATTTTCATAATACGATAGTTGTTTTTACCACAACTCCACTTAACAGTACGGCAGTATCAATCATTAATGTAGAAGATTTGGTAAATGGATTCACAAGTCCGGCTTTCCCGGAGTTTATGCTAAACAAAGAAAATGTCAGGGAGTTTACCAATGATATTATCAAATTATTTACATTGAAAGGTGTGGCATTACGACTGCAGTTTTTGAACCCGGAAGTAGTAATGCAGGAGGTAGATAGAGTAATCTCTAGTTATGAAAGTTACTATCATGTACAATTACCTAATTTCCTGCGAATTAATTTGTTTTTACATACATCGATTATGATTGAACGAGTGCTTTTAAAAGAAGAATCCGGGAAAATAGAAAATATCGACACGGAAGGGATAACGGAAGAAAGCAGAAAATTTATTGAAGTCTCAAAAGATGTCTTTAAAACAATTATGACGAAATATAAAATTGAAATTTCGGAGGCAGAATATTTATTAATCTATCAAATATTACAGTCAGTGATCAAAAAATAAAATAGTGTCTAAAATAAAAATAGTGTCTAAAATTAAATTAGACACTATTTTTACATTGTGAGGGCCAAAAAACATTGAAAACACAGGGGTTTTAATTATTTTTTTGTTTTTGTAAAAGTTGGCATGGTTCTTGCATGTAATAGAGTAGAATGCAAAATAGAATCTAAGGAGGAAGAGAAAATGCATGTACAATTATGGCAAATGTTATTGATCATTGCATATGGATTTTTTATCAACTACGATAAAAACGGAACAATGATCGGAACATCACAACCGGTTACAGCCGGACTGATCGTAGGATTAATTATGGGAGATTTGCAGACAGGACTTTACATTGGAGCAACGCTTCAGTTAATGACTCTTGGTATCAGCAGCTTTGGAGGAGCTTCTGTACCGGATTATCAGACTGCAGCATTGGTTGGAAGTTATATTGCAATCTCGACAAAACAGGATGCATCTATTGGAATTACACTGGCAATTCCGGTAGCAATGTTAATGGTTCAGTTAGATGTACTGAAATGGTCTATCAACATCTTTTTCCAGAATAAGGCAGAGAAATTTGCTGAAGCAGCAAATTATAGAGGAATTGAAAGAATGCATTATTGTGGAGTGTTATGTACGATGTGTACATCCGGAATACCGGTATTGTTAACAGTAATCTTTGGACCAAAGCTTGTTGGAGGAATTATTAATTATATCCCAGACTGGTTATCAAGCGGCTTGTCAATTGCAGGAGGTCTGCTCCCGGCAGTTGGTATTGGACTTCTGCTTCGCTATTTACCTGTTAAGAGTTACTTTGGATATTTGATCGTAGGTTTCGTTGCAGCAGTATATTTGAATGTCCCGATTTTGGGAGTTGCATTAGTTGGTTTTGCTATTGCAATGATCATCTATAAGAACAAAAGTGTAGAAAATGTTTCAGCAGTTGCAGCAGGAGGTATGGATGAAGATGAGTAAGAAAGAAAAGACAGTTTTGACAAAAACTCAGAAAAAATCCCTGTTTCGTTGGTTTTTAAATGGAGGGGCATCCCTCAACTATGAACGTATGATGAGTATGGCATATACATATTCCATGCTTCCATGGTTAAAAGAAAATTATAAAGGAAATCCGGAAGGATTGAAAAAATCCGTAAAAACACATTTACAGTATTATAACTGCAGCCCTTATATGAATCCATATGTAATGGGTGTTAATATGGGGATTGAAGGTCAGGGAAAAGAAAATTCACTGGATGCAGTTATGGCTATTAAAACAGGTCTTATGGGACCTCTTTCCGGATTGGGAGACAGCGTGTTTGTTGTAATCCCATGGACAATATTTGGAGCAATTGCCGCAAATATGGCATTGAACGGAAGTGTAACAGGAATTTTCCTTTGGATTCTTGTAACATGGATTTTAAAAGGCATTGGATATCCGTTATTTAAAGCAGGTATTGCTTCCGGAACAAGCCTTGTAAATTCAATCGAAACAAAGATGAAAGTTTTAAAAGAGTGTGTAGCAGTTCTTGGATTAACAGTAGTTGGAGCACTTATGCCAACAGTAGTAAAGGCAAATGTAGCACTTACATTTAAACAGGGCGACTTAACAATGACTGGTTCCGAAATCCTTGACCAAATTATGCCAGGATTAATTCCGGCAGCACTTGTAGCTTTGGTATACTGGATGCTTGGTAAAAAGGTAAAACCAGTATGGATTATTTTACTGATCATTGCAGCATCTATTCTTTGTGCAGTATTAGGAATTTTAAAATAAAACCCGCAGAAAACTAGGAGGTAATAGTATGGAAGGAATTATACATATTAGAATTGACGATCGTTTGATTCATGGACAGGTAGCAACACAGTGGACAAATGATCTTGGAGCAACACGTATTATGGCAATCAATGATGAAGTTGCTACAAATCCGACTTTAAAAACAGTGCTCCGTATGGCAGCACCACCGAATGTTAGTACATCGATCATTACAAGAGAGACAGCAGTAAAAAACATCAAAGCAGGAAAATATGCAGGACAAAAAGTTTTGATCGTTGTAAAATCCCCATTTGATATTTTATATCTGATAGAGCAAGGTCTGGAAATAAAGACAATAAATGTTGGAAATATGTCAGCGAGAGAAAATACAGAACATTTACGTCCAACAATTAGTGTTACTCCGGAAGAAAAAGGAGCGTTTAAAGAGCTTTTAGATAAAGGTGTGGAAATCACAACAATTTTAGTACCTAGTGCGCCAAAATCATACTTAAAAGACAGTCTTGTATAAAAGGAAGGGTAGAAATGTATAAAATAATTGTAGCAAGTCATGGTCCAATGGCTCAGGGAATGAAAGAATCATTGGAATTTGTCATGGGACCTGCAGAAAATGTATCAGCACTTTGCCTTGACGGGGAAGGGATTAGTAAGTTTACGGAAAATGCAAAAAAATTGATAAATGAGTGTACTGAACGAGAAATTCTTGTGATGGTTGATTTCTTGTTTGGAAGTCCATTTAATGAATTTTCTAAACTTGCAGCAACTTATGATGGAAAGATGGAAATTATTTCAGGAGTAAGTTTGCCGGCATTGGTAGAAGCTGTAAGTTGTCAGGACGATGGTGATAGTATAGAAAATGCAATTCCGCAGATAAGAAACTCAGCGACAATGAAAACTTTAAAAGAAGTGATTGAAGAAGAGGATAAAAACGACGACGATGAATAAACCGATATTTCATATAACACCGGAAAAAGGATGGATGAACGATCCAAACGGACTGGTTGAATATAAAGGTGTATATCATGTGTTTTATCAGGCGGATCCGGAACATCTGGTAAATGAAAAAATCGGATGGGGACATAAAATAAGTCACGATTTGCTACATTGGGAGGAGTGTCCGCAGGCACTCTTCCCAAATGAAGGTTATGATCGGGATGGATGTTTTACTGGAAGTGCAGTGATAAAAGATGATAAAATGTATTTATTATACACAGGTCATGTAAATCATGAGAACGGCTATATCGAGACACAAAATCTAGCGGTTAGTGAAGATGGAATTCATTTTGAAAAATATGAAGGAAATCCCGTTATAAAGAACCCGCCAATAGATACAACGATGCGCTTTAGAGATCCTAAAATATGGGAGCTGAATGGAAAATATTATGTGGCGATAGGTGGAGAATCAAAAGATAAATGTGGAAAAGTTGTATATTATGTGAGTAATGATCTATATAGCTATACCTATTGTGGAAAACTTGCAGATTCTGATGGAACACTGGGAAATATGTGGGAATGTCCTAATTTTACCAGAATAGAAAATACAGACGTTCTGATTTTTTCGCCAAAAGGACTGGAAAATGGATTTCCTGCTTCTTTTGAAAGCGGATATATGTTAGGTGCTATGGATTATGAAAACAAGAAATTTGAACATGATGTTTATAGAACATTAGATTATGGATTTGATTTTTATGCACCGCAAGTGATGGAATGTGGAACAAGAAAAATTCTGTTTGCCTGGTTTGCCATTCCTGATTCCATAGGAAAAGAAATGAAGGATGGATGGAGGCATTTGCTGACATTACCAAGGGAATTAAAGGTATCATCGGATCATCATCTTCTTATGACACCGATTAAGGAATTGGAAAAATTACGGACGAAAACTCTCGACACAACACTCTTAAATAAGTCGTGGGAACGTAAGGTAAAAAATCAGCCACTGGAATTATTAATAACCGGTCAGTATAAAGAAGTTTGCTTAAAAATAGAAGATGAAAACGAAAAGATACTAGAACTTGCTGTGAAAAAGGGAAGTATAACATTAAAACAAAAAAGAGAAGAATGGCAACAACGCACGTGTTCTTACCAAGAGGAAAATATCTGGAAAATGCAAATTTATATGGATTATAATACATTTGAAGTATTTATAAATGATGGTAAATATGTATTTTCGAGTAGAATTTATCCGGATGAAGCATTGAGATTTATGGTTGATGCAACATCAAGGGATAAAGATGGAAGATTAGAAATGTATTCTTTGAGTTTATAGTGGTGAATTTTATGGCTCTTTTAATGAAACAAAATCAGCAGCAGAGACAAAAACTTACACAAGAGCAAAGTTTTTTTCTGGACATATTAAAGTTTGACAAGGAAGAATTAATGGACTATCTGGAAAAAGAATATCAGGAGAATCCATTGATTGATTTTGATCGACGAGCCTTCAATAATGAAGGGTCGTCTTTTGAAGGTTATTTATCTAATATTGAAAACAAAGAGAAAAAAGAATCGTTACAGGAACATTTATTAAAACAAAAAGGGTTTCTTGCTCAAAAAGTACCAGAGAATATGATGGAATTTTTCATTTATTCACTGGATCGTAATGGATATTTAAGGGAAGAAAGTATAGATGAAGTGACAAATATTTTCGCGGAATATACGAAAGAAAAAATAAAAGAATTTATTACTTATATGCAGCAGATGGAACCTACTGGAGTGTTTGCGAGAAATTTGCAGGAATGTATGATTCTTCAATTACAAGAATTGGATTTTAAATATAAAAAAGAATGTATCAAAATCGTAAAGGAACACATTCAATTACTGGCAGATAACAAATTGCTTGAAATTAGCAAAAAGGAAAATATTTCGCTGGAAAAGATAACAGAATGTGTAAAAACAATACGCGGCTTAAATCCGAAACCAGGCTCACAATATGCTACAGATGCAGCGTATATGGATTGCGAAGTAGAAGTTCTGGCAGAAGAAAAAGGCTTGACGATAAAAATGCTGAACAATTATGAAGCACTACAGTTACGACCGGAATATTATATGACAACGGATGAAACGATGACGGAGTTCGTAAAACCATATTTAAAAAGAATCCGATTGCTAATAGACACATTGAATGCAAGAGAGAGAACACTTTTTTCAATCGTTTCCAACATAGCGGAACACCAAAAAGAGTTCTTCTTAGAAAGTGGCAGATTGCAGGCATTTACATTAAAAGAAGTTGCTGAAGAATTGAATATGCATGAATCGACGATATCAAGAGCGATTTCTAACAAATCACTTCGATTTAAAAATAGAGAAATTCCTTTAAAATATTTTTTTGTCAGTAAAACGGCAAATGGAGACAGCAAAGATAATGTAGAGGAAAAAATAAGAACATTAATAGAAGCAGAAGACAAAAGTCATCCACTAAGTGATCAGAAACTTGCCGAATTGATGAAAAAAGACAATATTGTTGTGGCGAGAAGAACGATAGCAAAATACAGAGAACAGATGGGAATTTTGTCGGCATCCAAGAGAAAGATATACTAGAACCAGACAGGGACGGGGATTAATGGCTCTTTTGCGAGCAAAAGAGCCATTAATCCCCGTCCCTGTCTGGTTTGTGCAAAATAAAAAACCCATGCATTCACATGGGTTTCTGTCTAGTGCGGAAGAAGAGACTTGAACTCTCACAGGATAAACTCCCACTAGAACCTGAATCTAGCGCGTCTGCCATTCCGCCACTTCCGCTCGACAAGTGATAGTATATCAATAATTGGATAGTTTGTAAACCCTAAAACTCTAAAAAAATAAAAAAAGTTAATTTGTTCAAATAATATAAAAAATCAGAAAATTTAGAAAAAAAGTAGGAATGTAAAAATTATTGTTATTTTTTTGACCTTTTTAATAAAATGAGGTACAATAACACTTGTAGCAAAAAATGAAATCGAGTCAGAATACTTGAATATTTATTAGGAGGGAACAAGTAATGGCAAGAAAAACATTAAAAGAGCAAAAAGCAGCTAAAGCGTTAAAGACAGCAGAACAGACAGCGTTAAAGAATGAGACAGCAGCAGAGGCAACAGCAGAGGCAACAGCAGAGGCAGCAGCATCTTCTATAAAAGAAACAAAGACAACAGAGACAGTAAAAGAAGAAGTTAAAAAAGTTGAGACTAAAAAAGTTGAGCCTAAGAAGGTAGAAGCAAAACCAGCTCCAAAGGCAATCTCAACTCAGAAAGATACAACAAAAGGAATTGAGACAAAAGCAGCAGTTCTTGTAGATGCACCGGCAAAAGAAGAGAAAGCACCTGCAAAGAAAACAGCAGCAAAGAAAGCACCTGCAAAGAAGACAACAGCAAAGAAAGCTGAAGTAAAAACAGAGATGTTCCTTCAGTTCGCTGGAAAAGAATATACAGAAAAAGAAATCTTCCAGAAAGTAAAAGACGTTTGGACAAAAGTTCTTAAGAATAAAGTTGGCGATTTGAAAGACGTTAAGATTTACTTAAAACCAGAAGATTCAGCAGCTTACTATGTAATCAACGGAGATACAACAGGTAGAGTTGAACTGTAAGATTAAATAAGAAAAGTGTAAGAACATACATAAAAGGAGAAGTGATATTGAAAGAATATCATTTCTCCTTTTTAAGTTGCCATGCATACGACAAAAGGAGTAAGATAGAGTTATTAGAAAAGTAATGGAGGCTTAAAAGATGAACCGATTAGAGCAGCAGCTTCAATTTATTTTGGAAATTGATAAAGTGAAAAAGATTATACGTCAGACACCGCTTTCAGATGCATCACGCAAGGAGAATGATGCAGAGCATTCCTGGCATATCGCATTGATGGCATACCTGCTTCAGGAATACGTAGAGGAACCGGTTGAGGTATCAAAAGTAATGTTGATGGTACTGATCCATGATCTGGTGGAGATTGATGCCGGTGACACCTATGCATATGATGAGGAAGGTGCAAAAACAAAGGATGAGCGAGAAAGAAAGGCAGCTGACCATATTTTTGGAATGTTACCAGAAGATCAAGGAATGTATTTAAAAGCTTTGTGGGAAGAATTTGAAGCGTACGAGACAGCGGAGGCGAAGTATGCACATTTGCTTGATAATTTCCAGCCATTATTGTTAAATGATGCCGCTGATGGAATTAGTTGGACAGAGCATCAAGTGAAGAAATCACAAATTTATAAAAGAAATGAAAAAGTAGAAGAAACATCTGCGACTATCTGGAAGTGTATGCAAGATAAAATAGATAAGCACATTCAGGCAGGTCATGTTTTGGATGAGTAATGTAAGTTGGCACTTTATAGACGTGCAGGAGATTAATACAAGGGGTGATATGTGATGTATGAGAAAGAAATAGAAGAGTTACAGAAGATGATAGATGAAAGTCAGAATATTGTCTTTTTTGGAGGCGCAGGAGTATCGACGGAGAGTGGAATCCCGGATTTTAGAAGTGCGGATGGTATTTATCATCAGTCCTATAAATATTCACCGGAACAGGTAGTGAGTCATTCTTTTTTTATACAGCATACAGAAGCTTTTTACGAATTTTATAAAGAGAAAATGATGATGCTGGATGCGAAGCCGAATGCGGCACATAGAAAGCTTGCAGAGTTGGAAATGGCAGGGAAGCTGAAAGCAGTTGTAACACAGAATATCGACGGGCTGCATCAGGCAGCAGGAAGCAAAACGGTATATGAATTACATGGAAGTATTATGAGAAATTATTGCATGGATTGTCATGAATTTTATGATGCGGAATATGTGAAAAGTTCTGATGGAATACCAAGATGTAAAAAATGTGGAGGGATTATTAAACCAGATGTTGTTCTTTATGAAGAAGGATTGGATTCTGCAACGATCCAAGGTGCTGTAAATGCAATCAGCCAGGCAGATATGTTGATCATCGGAGGCACTTCATTGGTCGTATATCCGGCGGCCGGATTTATTGATTACTTCAATGGAAAATATTTGGCAGTGATCAATAAATCGGAGACCGGAAGGGCTGTGCGGTCGAATTTGACGATTTCAGCCCCGATTGGAGAAGTGATGGAGAAAATTTTTGTTTGAGCTATTTGCATGTGATATTAAAAGCAGTTAAATTTGCAACGTTCTCAATCATGAAAAATAAATTATTTTGTTGTATTACGGCGAATTAATACAGGGGCAATTTGTTTATGAACAGGTTCACCTAATGGTTTGGGAACACGCTTT